>Ga0182024_10010336_pt1 | contig 19018 bp, 22 predicted proteins | sample P32metaG_FD_120480 | JGI IMG/M metagenome (GOLD analysis project Ga0182024, IMG submission 120480) | Permafrost microbial communities from Stordalen Mire, Sweden - P3-2 metaG (Illumina Assembly) | ecosystem: Environmental > Terrestrial > Soil > Wetlands > Permafrost | place: Sweden: Stordalen... | reverse complement strand
GCCGTGAGCTTCATCTGGTCGCTGGCAAGATCGAGATACCTCTGCAGCGCGTCGCTTGTCGCCGTCGTCACCAGCATTCTGCCGCCTCCAACTCAACTGAGAGGGAAGCAATCTCAGGGCCAATGTAGCTGCGCGAATTATTCTGGAATAAATCGGGAACTGTCCTGGAATAAGCGGCATTCCAGAATAATTCCAACATTGGCAAAACCGGACGCTTAGACCCTCTTCCACAGCCCCACAACAAGCATTCAAATCAGCCACTTGGAGCGACATCTTTTGCGTTCGCTATCCACTGTTTTTTGAGCAACTCAGATGCGCCCAGAAACCTGTCGCGCGCAGACAATTCCCCCACTCATTACACAGCAGTGCAGCGTTGTCCAAACCGGCGATCGAGCCCCTCTGTTTGGGGGTGAATGTGGCCTCGTAAACCGCATCGTAAGAATGGTCCGAAACCGCAGTCGATTTCTTCGCTTTTCCGAACCATCTAAACCACTCCATCAGCTCCATAACGACTCCTTTTTTTTACCCTCATCAGACCACCAGTGGGAACCTCGGCGCATACACTGCCGGAGCCGGTCCGGAACCGCTATACGAAAGCGTGCCTGCAGCGCCCAAAACACCCCACTGCGTCGGGGAAGTGTCCGGCTCGTTGCCCACGTTGGCGTTGACGAGCGAGCCGTAGCTCCAACCGTTATAACTGACCACCTGACCGACCGAGTAGCTCGTCCCGGAGTTGTATACGCCCAGGAACATTCCAAACGTCCCGGCAAACAGCAACATCTCGCCTGCCGCGGGCGATGAAACTGGCGTCGTTCCGGGCACCATCGTGAACGTTGGCGACGTGCCAACTCCGCTCGCGTCGGTGACATATAAAAGCACTGGCGAACCGGGTGTAATTTCAGCCCACGAAGCGGCTGGATAAGCGGTTGGAATTGGCTGCCCCATCACCTGCACGGAGAGGTCAGGCATGGTGATGGTCAGCGAGCCATCGCCAGCCAATGTCGCGATCGGCGTCGCCTGCATCACCCACGCCGGATTCACCAGCGCAGCGAAGCCGGAAAGCTGCAAGCCATCGTTTGGAACGTTCTGATAGCTGTCGCCTGGCGGGTCGCTGACATCGGTCGAGGCGGCGGGGTTGTATTGCCGGAGCACCAGCGTGATAGCTCCCAGGCTGTCACCAGCCGGAGCAAGAATTTCGGGCATCTCCATGATCTCGTAGTCGCCCGGCTTCTCGGGATAAACCCAGTCGTCGAGATGGATCACATCATGCACACCAGCCTGCAGCAGCGGCACATTGTTCACGTCAACCGATTCCAGATAGAAGGTCAGTGTGCCCGTGATCGGAGCAGTCCAGCCGGCGCCGATATCGGTCCCCAGAGAGCTATCGCGCTCGAACTTCATGATGCGGTTGGTCTGGTCGTAGGTGCTGGCGCCGCAATCGTAGCGAACTGGCCGGATGTTGGGCTGCACCGCAAGCCCAGGCGCGGACATCCGCGTCATGCGCTGCGCGGATCGATGCTGCACAGTGGTGGGCGCGCGCTGCGAAAAACGCGCATCGTTCGAGCCGATATAGCCGCCAGTGGGGAGCGCGGCTGGAGTGCCTGGATACAGGCCCAACACCACATCGCCCAGCAAAGGACCCGCGGGGGTTATAAAGGCGCCTAGATCGGGGCCGGTGGTGGTGGGTACAAAGTTACCCGCGTTATAGTCGCCATCCATCGTCGATGGAGTTCCGCCCCCATACGTGAAGACGCCAAAGGGTACGAAGGGGTCGGGGGACGTGGTGTTGAACTGAAGGGCAGGCTCAAATTCATTTACGCCAAACGAGACTGTTTCGAGCGCGGTAGTCGATGCGGTGCTCACCACCTGGCTTACGGCCGGAATTCCAAGGTCGCGGAACTGGGGCACAAAGACGTTGGGCGCCTTCGAGATGTCCTTCTTCTGCAGCTTCACGCTGCCCGGCACAACGTGGTTTGCGGAGCACTGAAAAACCGCAGTCCGCGAATCGTTGCCGATCATGTAAATCTGGCCGTTCTGCTCGCGGATGAAGCTCTGATCGACGCGCTGCATCAGTTCGAGGATGCTGGTCAGCGTGGCGTCCGCGGCCCAGATGTAGTTGCCCAGGTAGCGGGGATTGCCGTTGGGCAGGATATAGTCATTGCGCGCCGCCAGCTCCGCGATCGACTCCCAGTTGAAGCAGGCTTTCTCCGCGGCCGTCAGTCCAGCGAGACCAGGCATTTGCGGGCGAATCTTATAGCGCAGAATCGCTTCCACCTTGTGCCATGCGGGATTGCAGGTGAACTGGTACGCGGTGACGTTGCCGTAGGCGTCGAAGATCCTGCAGCGGGTCGATCGCCAGACCGCCGCGCCGCTCACCGTCATCTGGCCCCAACCCTCTTTGAGGTTGAGCCCTGTAGCCAGCGGCGCGCGCCACACGGCGTAGGCTATGCCGCTGAAGCACTGCGGCGGCGTGAAGATGGGAAAGTCGGCAAACCATTCGTCATAGTTCTGATCCGCCCACTGCGCCGATCCCTGCGATGTCATCGCATTGTTGGCGCCGCCCTTGGTGCTGAACGAGCCGCTGTGAAAGTGCATCAGGCTGATCAAACTGGTGAGCCATGTGCCGGGCGCGGCTGCGGCAAACTGGCGCACCAGGTGCGGAGGGATTGCGGGCGTGGAGGTGCCCGCGACCTGGGTGAAGCTGTTCGAAAGCGCCGGGCCGTCCCACTCGCCTTCGCCCAGCAGGTTCAGAATGATCTGCGAACCATCGACCGCCGTCGTCGAAAGAACGTTGTCGCCCTGGCCATAAACATAGCCGCATGCGAACGGAAGCTTGCGCGTGGAGACGGAATCGAACGCGGGATTCAGCGCCATCAGAAGGCCCTCGCCGGGTTGTGCGAGATGACCGGCGGGGGCTGCGCGATCTGCACCAGCGACGCGCCCTGGTTCGCCCAATCCCACTGCGCAATCGTTCCCTTGAAACGTTCAATCGAGGTACAGGTGCCGTAGGTGTTCTGGCACGGCGTCGGCGATGTGGATCCACACTCCACCGATCCAAAGGTCAACCCGCAGGTGGCGTCGATGTTGCACGCCGGCGCGATGCAGTTACTCCAGTTGCCGAAACCCTCCAGCGCCAGCGTCATGCGATCGTCGCTGACATCGCACTCTGAAACGGTGCCCATGAAGGTGAAAACCGCATATTCCGAGTCTGAGCGCCACAGGCGGAAGTAGATGAACGCGCCAATGAATTCGTCTTCGCTGAATGCCGTCGCAACGTCGCGCATCACCGTGTTGCCGCTATAGTTCTGCACATCGATCGTACCGGTGTCGGTCTGGGTGGTGCCGGTCAGCGTAAACTTCGGCTGCCCGATGATCCAGCCTTTGTAGTCGACATTGGAGCCGCCGGGCGTGGAGCTGGTGCCACCGGTACCGGATCCTCCGGTGGTTGTGTGCTCCACCAGGTAGCTGTCTGCGCTCAGCACTTCGGCGATGATCCATGTTCCATTCGCGGCTGCTAGGGTGTTGCCGGCGATGGTCACTGGCTCGCCCGCGCTGATCGGAGCAGGTCCCGTCAGCACCACAGTGAAGCTGGGAAACGCTTCGCCGCCGAAGAGGCCGATCAATCTCCGATTCGCGGTGATGGTGGCGATCGGCGTGGTGTTCTGCGAGAGGATTGCGCTGCCGTTTTGCAGGTCGCGATCACTCCAGGCATAGTAGGTGTTCGACGCCGTCAGCACTTCCAGCAGGCTCGTAGGAGCCAGCCCACCGCTGGCGCGCATGGGATTGACGACGCCGCTGGTATAGCCGCCCATCAGTGCATCACCTGCAGCGCTGGCATCGCTACAGCGGTTCCTGCGCCCACTGCGCCGGCAACGGCCAGCGCAACCATCTTCACGCGATGCGCGTCCAGCGGCACCTGCACGGCCGTCAGCACGCCGGCGGCGAGCGTCAGGCCCGGCGTAAGCGCTCCGGAGCCAACCCGCGTTCCGTTGCTTTGGTCGATCGTAATCAGCAGGTTTCCATCGAGATAGACGGCAAGCTGGCCGAGACCGGTTCCGATGCGGAAGGTCAGCCGAAATCCCCAGCCCACATACTGCACCTGAGCGAAGTCGCCCGCTGTGGGCGCGGCGTTCAACGTCTCGTACGATATGGGCGCGTTCAGGCTCATGCCCGCCAGCGCCGGCGTCTGCACCGCTGCCCAGGCGTTGGCAACGAAACTTGAGTTCGCCACCAGCGGATCGAGGTAGTCGTCCAGAGCGTAGACATAGTGGCTGCTCTTCACCCAGTCATTCGGGTATTCCAGCATGCGCGCTTCCGGAGCCTCTTCGAACAGCAATCCCTGAATGGTCCACTTGCCGTTTGCCGTCTCCACCTCGTTAGGCTCGGTGGTGAAGTTGCCGACGTGGTGGCGTCCGCAGCCGTCCCAGTTGATCAGGGTGAAATATCCATTCTGGAACTGCTCGTAAAACTGCTTCAGCCGCAGCACCTGCGCGTAGGGCTGTTCGATGAAGTTCAGGTTGGCGCTATAGCCCGCGTTCATCAGCTCGCGCGAATAGCGGCGGCCCAGGCGCGGCTGCGCCATCTTCTTGTTCGAAGCCGTCTTGCGGATCCAGCCGTAACTCCAGTTGGGATTGCAGCCCAACGCGTCCGACCAGCCCTTCACCGGATTGAGGATATCGGTCTCAGCCAACGACGCCATCTCCTGAGTACTGCGATGCAAAGCTGTTCTGCGCCTTCGAGATCATGCGCGCGCCGCCGTTGCGCAGCCAGCCGGTCATGGTCTGCGTGTCCAGCGTGTGGATGTGGATATGGCTGCCGCCGCCGCTCGCAGCCGGCGATGCGGGATTGCTGCTCGCCTTCGAACTGGCCAGATAGGTCGACGCGACGTCCGCCGCGCTCGCTCCATCGTTCATCGCGTTCAGCACCGGCGCATGCGTTGCCGTGGCGCTCTGGTTCATCATGGTCTCGCCCAGCTTCGCGTGAATGTAACCTTCATCGGAGCTTGTTCCCATGTCTCCGAAGCCGTCGATATAGCCACCAGTGTGGAACTGCATCGCCTGGCGCGTGGTGTACTGCTGGCCGCCGCTCGCGTGCTCGGTGATCTGCGAGACGGCGAGCTGCACTTCCTTGTCCAGATAGTTGGCCTTCACCCAGCTCGCCGCGTTCGCGCCCCAGTGGGTTGCCATGTAGTTGTAGCCGTCGATCGCGGCGCGGTTCACGTCGCTGATGGCGCCCATCGCATCGCCGGTCTGGCCGTTGCGATCGGCTTCGATCTGGGGAAACAGCGTCTTCTCGTAGTAGCCGCGCGCGGCGATGTTTCCGCCCATGCCCATCACCGCGCCCGCAAGTCCCGCGCCGAATCCCACCGCCGCGCCCACGCCCGCGCCAATGGCGGTGCCGATGCCCGGAATCACTGAGCCGATCGTCGCGCCCGCGGCCGCGTCACCGAGCGTTCCGCTCATCACGCCCTTGGCGCTGCCCTGGTCAAACGCGCTGACGGTGGTCTGCTCGGCCGAGTAAGCTGCGCCGGCCGCGCCCGCAATACCAAGCCCGGTTGCCAACCCGCCCTTCGATGCACCGGCCGCGGCGTTCACCCCGCCCATCTGTACATTGCCCCCGCCTGCGTCGTATGACGTCCCCACGTCCAGGGAGTCTTGTTGCGGAAGCGGGCCGATGCCATATTGCGAGAGGTCTGCCGGCTGCGACGAAGAGCTGCCGAGGCCGGTCATGCGCGTCAGTCCCATCGCTGCAGAGATGTCTCCGCTCACAGACGATGCGCTTCCCGCGCCGCCAATCATGCCAGCCGAAGAGATTGCGCCGGCCGGACCGATGCTGCCCGCGTATGCAGGACGATAGGTTGTGCCCGATGAACCGGCTGTCTGCGACGTCGAGCCTGATCCGCCGCTGCCCGCGACTGAAGCCGCCACGGCGGCTGGGGATGCGCCTCCGCCCATCGCGTGGCCGAGAAAGTTCGCGCCCAAGTGGGCTGCGCCGCCGCCCATCTGGCCACCCGTCAGCGATCCGCCCATCAGCGCCTGCACCATCTTGAAGTGGAGCACCCACTGCGCCAGCAGATCGAACATCAGCTTCTCCATCGTGCTCTTGATGGTGCCGATGGGATCCTTGAACGCCGACTCAAACAAGCCCGACAGCTTCTGGCTCATCGCCTGCTGCTGCTGCTGGATCTGCGCGCTGGCCTCGCGCTCGATGTCGATGCGGCGGTTGGCCACCTCCTGCCACGTCAGGCCTTCTTTCGCCGCATCCTCGGTCAGCTTGGCCAGGCGCTGCTGCTCCTGGTCTTCGATCTCGGTGATCGCATTCTTCTCGCTCGCGACCCAGCCCATCGCGCCGGCTTCCTTCACCCGTCGCTCCGCCTCGGCCGCCTGCTGATCGTACGTCAGGTCCTGAGCCTGGTTGGCCAGCGTCAGTTCGCTGCGCTTGGCTGCTGCGCCGCGCTGCACCTCAGTCAGCGCATTCTGCTCGGCTTGCTTCGCAGCCAGGAACTGCGATGAGTTTTGGTCTACGTCGGAGCCGCCCCACGCCTTGTTGAACTTGTCTGCGATATCGCTCGCCGACTTCGCTGCCTCGGCGTTGACGCGTTGGTACCCGCCTAACGTGGAATCGACCCAACGTTCGCCGATCGCGTCCATGCTGTCAGTGAACTGCGTCTGAAGATCGAGCAGCTTCTGATCGGCTTCCTTTTTTGCACCCTCATTCGCCGCGCCCCGTTCATCCCCGCTAAACTTCGTGTTGTTCTCGCTGACCTGGGTGTACTGGTCTGCGTAGATTCTGGCCGCGCCGGTCAACCCAGCGGAGTTGGAGCGGCGGATCGAGAGGCCGGATTCGTTCTGCGCCTTCACCGCGCGCTCGCTCATGTCGTCGAAGTACTTCTCGTTGATCTCGCGCACGCGCGCCGGGATCTCCGCAGCTTTGCCCTGATTGTTCAGTTCCACCGTCAGCTCGCGGATATCGTCCTGCATCTTGCGGTGGTATAGATCCTCGCCCTGCAGCTTCGATTGAGCTACTTCATCGTTGGCCTTCATGACGGCCAACGCCGTCTCACGCCCAAGCACCGTCTTCTGCGCGGCCGCTTCTTTGTCAGCCGTCTGATCCTTCAGCTGTTGCGCAGCGGCGCCGGCATCCGGTGCAATTTCATTGCCGAAGGACTTGTCAACGGCGTTATCGTAGGTGCGCGTCTCGGCGGCGATCTGCTTCTTCTTGTCCGCCTCGGCGTTGATCTTCTGCGCGCCCGTCAGCGCCGCATCCTGCGCATGGTTGAACTCGATCTGCGCTACCGCCTGTTGATGGAGATCGTCGATCTGTTTTCGCGATAGTGCATCGCGCGCCACGTCGGCACTGTTGGCCTCCTCGCCATAGGTATGGGCCTGATATATGTTCCGCGCCGAGTCGAGCCCAAGACCCATGTCGCCCGTCAGGTAAGCCTCCGCAATTCCTGCGACACCGGCGCTCTGCGACTCATTGGCCTGCTGATGGAGCCCAGCACCGATCTGTGTCTGGTCGCGCAAACGCTGTTGCGTGGTCTCAATAGTGCGCGAGTTGGGGAGGTCCGCGAGCCGCGCCTTCTCCATGTTCTCGTTGTATTTGTCGATGATCGCGTTCAGGCTGATGAACTCGTCGTAGGCCCGTTTCGCCCCCTCAACCACTCGGGAGAATATCTCTATGCCCGCAACCCCGGCCATGGCGCCAATGACGCTGCTGAGTGCGCTGGTGACGGCCGGCATGCGCGAGAGCATGGACTCAATCGCACGCGGCATACGCATGCCGAACTCCTGCGAGAGCAGCCGCACAGAATCGAGATTCGTTTGAAAATGCCCGCTCATCTGGGTCATGCCGGCGCCAACCTTCGCGCCCGCGCCAGCGCCTGCCGTGCCCAGGGAGTCGAGTTCCGTCTTGACCACACCGATCTTCGCGGCGGAGTCGGTTGGGTTGACCTGTACCTGAATCTCGACGACGGCGGCCATCAGTTGTCCTTCCCGTGGAACTTCACGCCGCACTCGCGGCACTGGTGCGCCCAGCGGTTGTCCTGGCGCGTTCCGCAGCGGCCGCAGGGCGGATGGTCCTGCTCATACTCGTTGCGTGCGCGCTTGACCGCCTGCAGGCCGCGCACGTCCGTCCTGGTGAGCACGCTGGATGAATAGCTCGCGCCCAGCTCGATGGCCGTGCCCAGGTCCAGCAGATAGCAGGCGCGGTCGTAGTAGCCGGGCGAAAGCGAGCGTACCGGGAGATCGTCCATCGCCCGCCACCGCGTCTCGTCATCCGAATCCGACATGATGCCCGCGATCGCCTCGCGCAGATACGACTCCTCGAACAGCTCGCGCAGGGCCGCCTGCAGGCCCTCCACGTCGCGCTCGACTTGAAGCATCTCGATCATCCGCGTCTCATCCTCCGCCGCGCCTTGAGTGACTGGATTACGCGAACGCATGCGTCCCGGTAACCCTCGCGGCGGCTTGCCTCATCCGGATATTTCTCCGTAAACCGCAGCGCCAGCATCACCCTGTTTTCCATTCCCATCTTTTGCATCGCATGCTTTATATCCACTGTGACCGAATTCGCCGACCTGCCCAGCTCCCGTCCGCTCTGCTTGCAGTTCAGTCCTTTTACAAGCAGATCGCACACCTCAAACTCCGAAGGCATCAGCGTGTCTTCTGGCTTTGTGGAGTCGGTGGTGTGCGTCTGCGGCCTCATGCTTCCTCTTCGTCCGCCACCAGCGCGGTCTCCTGCGGCTGGAAGATCTCCTGCGCCGCCATCACCTTGTGGTGCATGTCCATGTCCACGACGATCCGGCTTCTATCGTTCGTCAGCGGCTCGCCGTTGAACGCGGTGCTGTAACCCTCGACGCTCACGATCAGTTCGTCATACAGCTTTGCCAGCAGCAGCTGCGCGCCGCGGTAGATGGTCTTGCCGGTGCGCGAGCCGCCCTGTATGAAGCTGCGGCTCGACTCGCGCAGATAGCGGCGGTACTGCTCTTCGCTGGGCGACTGCAAGACGTGCTTGAGTCCCACAAACTTCTGCATGCCGCCGGCGCCGGCCGACCAGGCCGCGTCGAGCATCACCACTTCACCCTCGGCGAAGATGGTGATCTGCTCCACCTTCGACGGCCGCGCGCTGGCCAGCACATCCGCCAGCTTCAGCTTGTGGGTCAGCGGAATGTGCTTCTGCCAATCCGGCAGCGACTTCAGCTCGGCCCCGCCATCGACGCTGTAGCCGGCAGCATCGATCAGCACCGCCTCGGCCAGCGCGATGCGCGGAGTGTTGAAGTCGTTCACGCGGATCATCTCGCGGCCGTTCTGCTCGTTGGAGACGTAGATGCCGAGGAAGTAATTCTTCCAGTCGTCGCCAGTCACGCGCCTGCACTCCAGCCGATAGGAATGTCCGCGATCGGTCAGGATAACGGTGCGCGGCTGGGACAGGTCGAGAAGTGCATCTGTTTGACCAGACGTTTTTTGCTGTTCCTGATTTTCAGATTCGGACATGGGATTCCCTCGTAGGTTGGATTTGGAGTTATGGGCGCTGCCAGGTTGAGGGAACCCGTCCATCTTCGAACTCCGCGCAGGCCTGCGGTGTTCGTACGCCAGCGAAGGGGTGCCGGCGGTGATGCAAGAAGAAGTTCTGAGTTGTCAGTTCTCAGTTCTCAGCTCTAAGCGTGCCGCATAACGTGGTGGCATTTCGCGCGGAGGAAGGTCCAACAGTCCGCGCAGAAGTGAAACAGGAGCTTGTGGTAGACCTGCGAGGTGCCGTGCGAGGTGGGGTGGGTGCAGGCGGAGCAGCTAACGATTCTCATCTTCGTCTTTCCCTGACAACTTCCAACGGTTCTAAAAAAGTCCTCCGGGGCCTTCGTCCTGTCACCCCGGAGGTAGGGAGAAATCTGCTTATCCGGCCACCAGCCACGCGGCCTGGTCGTCGATGTTGAACGCGCTGATGGCCGCGGTTGCTCCGCTGGCCACGCAGGTGGTCTCGTCGAAGCTGAGCAGCCACATCACCTTGTCTTCGGTGTTGCCCAGCTTACTTGCCCGCACGTAGGCTGCGGGGAAGGTGAAGCCGAGCTGGTAGGTAAGCGCGGGGTTGGTGGCCAGCGAGATCGCGAGTTGGGTATTGTTCGCGAACCAGCCTTCGACGTCATCGGTCACCAGCGCGGCGATGGTCAGGTCGACGGAGAACTTGCCCGTCCCGCTGGCCACGCTGCCCGCGGTCAATCCGTCGCCGCTCGCCTTGAACGGTGCGGATCCGCGATCGAGCTTGATCGACAGGTTCTTCTGCCGGCCGCTGAACGGGACTGCGCCGCCGCCTAAAGGCGTGATGGTGGCGAGGAAGTCTGAGCCCAGCAGATACTTCGCCGCGATCAGCGCCGGCAGCGCGCCGGTGAAGCCCGTGCTGGTATACAGGCCCGTGCCGACCATGTCGAGCGAGGCCTGGATGGCGCCGCGCTCCGGCACCGTAAGCGAGAACGACGATGCGGCCATGTCCAGGAAGTGCCGTTTGACCGCCGCGGTGTCCTCGGTGTAGATGGTGGTCGAGGGCATGGTTGCCGTGATTGCGGGCACGCTGTAGCTGTGCGTGTAGGGGCCGGCGCCGGTGTCGGTCTCCTGGCCGAAGATCATCGAGAGCATGAAGCCGATACCGAGCGTGTCGGCGTCGATCTTCAGCGTCCCGGCGCTATCCCATTCGGTCACCTCGGAGTTGGTCGCCCACTCCGAGCCTTTGCCGGCCATGGTCTTATCGGTGCGCACGGCGAGCGACGGCTGGAACGACGTTGACGGATCGAAGCGCTGGCGGATGGTCAACACCGTATCGGCCAGCGCGGTGCCGTAGGTGGTCTGCACCTTCGCGCCGATCACCAGGTTACGTGAGGATTGTTTCTGCATTGAGATGGCGGCCATTTACTTGTTCTCCTCTGCTGCGGAAGTCGTGGTGGATGCTGCTTTGGCTGGGATCTCCGGCCCGGCGGAAGTCTCGACGGTTCCCGGAATCTTGTCGGCTGCCAGGCTGATCGCATTCGAAGGTGCAACATAGATCTCGAACAGCGGCTGCCCGTTCGCGGTGGTGTGGCCGGAGAGCGCGAGATCCCACTCGTAGCGCGCCACCTTCACCGGCTCGCCGGGCTGGAATACAAACTGCTGGCGGCCGTTGGAGTAGCGCAGCGAGTGGTCTCCCGCGGCCGTGACGCCGGCGGCCGTGAGCTCGACCAGGCAGAAATCGGGGCCGACCGGCTTGACGGCGGCAGGAGTCGCAGTTGCACTTTGCGCAACGCCTGTCTTCACTGCGGGAGTCGGATTGTTTCTAAGGTCGCCCATCAGTCGCTCTCTCCTGCCGGGTTCGCATTCGCGCCGGCGAACTGCGCCAGGCCGGGAACTTCGAAGACTGGGATATATGTGATCCCAAGGTCTTGAACCGTGTCGAACTCCATGCCGCAATAGGTCGCCGGCTCAGAGACATCACCGGACGGAAGCACAACGCGTGCTCCAATCAAGATCGTCTTCACGCGCGAAGCCAGCTTGAGAGATACGAGTGCCTGCGCTTCAGGGCTACCCAGGTCATTGTCGGCGCAAAACACCATCAGGCGGCCAACAACGTTGTAGCTGAGCCGCTGTGTATCGGAGGTAGATGTAGCGCTCTCTCCTGCGAAGAAGCAGCGCACGGAAGGCGTCACTGTGATCAGCTCCCCGCCCTCGGTGAACTCGCGGCCCGTGATCTTCTTTACGTCTACGTCCGGCAGCTGCTGCGTGAGCAGCGCCGTGAAGGCATCCCACACTTCGTTGGTTGCGAACTCGCCCTGGCTCACCGTGCGCCTCCAGGCCTAAACGTGATAGGACCGCCGGCTGCGGGAATAGTGACGGAGGCACCACCCAGATAAGCTTCGATGCCCGATGCGAGGCGGCCGGGATCTTCAGGCCGAAAGACCAGGAACGGCCGCGCCGGAATATTTTGGAAGCGTTTGTGCGCCTTGACGTCATACTTCGTTCGGGAAGACATTCCCTGGGCGCGCACGCGGACGTTCTTGCCATTGCGCGAGGTGATGCCGTAGCGCTTGAATGGAACGACTCGCGCTGCATCATACGCGCTCACGCTCACGCCGCGGCCTTTGATCCTCGCCTGCGCGCCAACGCTGCCGCCGCTACGGTCCGCCGAGCCGAAGTTCTGGGCTCCCGCATAGACGACGTTCGTCCCGATAATCATCGTGTTGCCTTCAATCCAGAGTGTCATCGACTTCCAGAGCCGTCCGCTCATGATCAGCAGCTTGTGTCCGGCGGTATAGCCCTTTTTCTTGAGCGTCGATAGCGCCAGCCGCGGCCAACTCCCGGCCGGAGATCCCTCGTCGAGGAAGGTCCGGTGAATCGACGCGAGCATCAGGTTGCCGGCAATCGCCAGCAGAGGCCGCACGTCCGTGACCTTGCCGCGCAGATCTCCGAGCTGCACCTGGACCGCTTTGTCGTTGACTTGTACGCTAACTGCCATCAGACGAAACCTTCCAGGTCCTTCTCGGTCATGCGCAGCCCGTCGCGTCTGGGCCGGACGCCGCCTGCGCTGGTGGCTTGCGGCGTGCTTCCCACCGGCTGATCGAACGATGCCTTCCCGGTGGAGATGTCCTTCAGCACGCCGACCGCATCTTCGTACCGCTGCCGCACCTCGTCGCGCATCTTGCCGGGCCTGCGCCCGAACAACGTGTAGACGGCGATGTCGCGGGTGATCTCGACGATGGTGTCGTTCGGCTGCAGCGGCGTCTCGTAACGCTCGCGGCAGTAGGCTTCCACCTTGCCGCTCGCCTTGGTCAGCGCGTCCGTGACGGTCGCCGCGTTTACCTTGCCGGTCTTCTCGTCGTCGGTGAGCTGGATCAGCTCAGCCAGCGTCATCACCTGCAGAAGATCGGATTGGGCGGCGTACGGCATGGTTTACTTGGCTGCCTTCTCGGGAGCGGCGACGTGGCCGATCGCGATCAGCGGCGCTGCCTGATCCTTGGTGAGGTCGATCTCGCCGCCCTTGCGAATGGTCTTGCCGTCGTGGATGACTGTCTTGGTGACTGTGTGCTTCGCCATTGTTTCTTCCTCCTATGGAAGAAGGGAGCGGACCGTTGTGATCCGCTCCCTTGGGTAGTGCAGTTGCTGTTGCAGTTAGTGTTGCGGGGTTAGATTATTCGCCTGCGGGGAAGGCCGGCAGCGTCTCGTAGGTCGGCGCCGCGCAGCAGTTGGTGAAGGTGTAGGTGGTCTCGGGCGCGGTGTTCTGGATATCCCAGTACCAGTCGGCCGAGATGATGGAAGCTTTGCTAGCCAGCGGATACTTCGGCTCGATGATGACGCCGTAGCCATCCACCGTGTCGGGTGCGCCGGTCCAGGTGAAGGTCTTGAAGGAGCTGAGATCCATCTGGTCGCTCGCTTCCTGAACGTAGGCGAGGGTTGCGGTCTGGCCCCAGACGTAGCTGGGATTGTCGTTCTTATCCACCTGGACCGCCGAAGCGCGAACGCACTTGATGCTGAGGACGCGGGACAGACCGTCCATATCGATGGGCACGCCCGGAGTCGTGTTCACGAAGCGGGCGACGATCTGCGGATTCACCAGCAACGCATCTGCGACAGCGTCGCCGAGGATGAGCACGTTGGCAGCCACACCGGATTGCCGGGCAATTGACTTGGCAGCGGTGATATTTTGAATCGGCGTCGAAGCGGCATTGTCCCACATCGAAGTGCCGGACAGCGCCACCGTCGTGCCCGCGCCTACGGCCAGGTTGGCGAGATAGACTTCGCGGCTGAGCAGCAGCTTATCCAGCACCTGCTGCGACGCCTTGGCCTGCTGGGAGAAGCCGAAGCCCAACGCCCACTGCTCCTATTCCATCGGAACTTCGGCAGAGCGGGCGTGCGACTTGCAGTTGTAGAAAGCGGTCGAGAAGCTGGACCGGATCATGCGCGGCGCGGCGCCGGGTGCGCGGAGATCGTCGCCATCCAGCCGCATCCCATCGCGGCCGTGGATCACAAACTGGCTGACCTGTTTCGCCATGGGCACGCGGGGGGCAAGCATATCCCCAACCAGCAGGTTGTTGCGGTAGTCCTTGGCATAGTTCGAGACCGCAACATTGAGTACGCCGAATTGAGGTCCAAGTGCAAATGCTCCCATTTCCTGCTCACTTTCCCCGCGTCATGCGGAGCTAACAGATTTTGGTGAAGCGCCGGAGCCCGAAGGCTCCGGGTTGATGCGTTAGTCGTTGACGGAGGGCAGAACGAAGAGTACGAATTCGTCTCCCGCGAGCGCCGCGCTGGATTTCGCGCGGCCGGCGATGTTGTCTGCGGCGGTGGTGACGGGAATGAATTGGCCCGTCGCCGTATTCTTCACGTACACTCCCGCTGCGATGGCTACGCCGGCGATGGCAATCGCGTCGCCCAGCTCAATGGCGGCAATCGGATCGCCGGCGTTGGTGCTGGCCTCCTGCTGCACGCCGACGACAATCGAGTTGGCGACCGAGGCGGTGGCAAGATAGCTGTCGCCGCTGCCGCCCTGCACGAGCGCTAGCCCGCGACCCTGGCCGGCGGCTTGCGCCTGGAAGGTATCCACAAAACTTTTGCTAAGTCCCCGTGTGGCAACTGCGCTCATAATCTGCTCCCTCTTCAGTCTTCGTTTTTACTGATCACTGACAACTGACCACTGACAACTGTTCTTAGACCGCGCCGGCTGTTGCTCCGCCCAGCCGCGCCAGCTCCGGATTCTCGGACTCGACCTGAACGGCCGCATCGAAATAGCTGATCTTCGGATCGGCCTTCCGCTTCGCCCGCACCAGGTCATCGAACTGCACCGAGTTTTCGTTCACCGACTGGACTCCGGGGTTGACGCCCTTCGGAAGAGCAATCGCGGAGGCCGCACGCTGGCCGGTGTAAACCGCCGACGTGGGCACGATCCGTTGATGCTGCTCCATGAACGTGACCAGCAGATCGAGCGGGCTCGCCTTGGCCAGCTTGCCGTCCTTGCCGGCTTCGCCGAACTCAACCGTCTCCGTCGTCTTCGCCAGCTCGGCGAACAGGACGGGAACGCCCAGCTTGTCGAACGCCGGAACCCACCTGCCCGCGGCCTTCAGCTTCGCGATCGCGTTGGCGACGCGCGTCTTCACGTCGGAGGTAGTGGCTGCGCGCTGGCTCTCGGTGAACGTCGCCTTCATCGCGGTCACTTCCGCCTGCAGCGCCTTGGTGCCCTCTGCAACTGCGGCGTCGGCGATTGCCTTTGCCTGGGCCTCGGTGAAGGTGGCTGCGGCGGGATCGGCGGCGGTCTTCTTGCCGCCGAAGGCCTCTGCGAACCGCGCGACGATCTTGTCGACGATGGACTGCTCGTTTACTTCTGCCATGCCACTCTCCTCGAAGTCGATCGAGACCGACTTGCTGTCTTCATCTGCGAATTTGATATCAGCCAATCCCTTGATCTGTGGAGGCTGCGCGCCCAGGAACCCGACATGGCGCAGCATCCAGCCCGCGGCCGTCTTGTAGAGCGAGACCGAACGCTTCTTGAACTTGCCAGTTTTGACCGCGCTCTCGAAGTCGTCCGGGATCCCGTCCTTGAACTTGGCCTGCAGCAGCTTGCCCGACCGCCGCAACTGTTCCACCCAGCCATACGCCGGCCCGTCGTCCTTCGGATGTCCGATGACGATGGGCGGCTCATGGAAGGAGGGATTGAAGTTTTGGACGATCTGGTCGAGGTCGGCTTCGGTGAAGACGCCGCCCTTGTCGTCGCCATGGTCACCCGCGGCGAAGACATCGACCCACTGATTGGAGAGCTGACTCACAGGATGGAGACTAGACAGCCGCCCGGCGCAAGAGGAGATGCTCTATATAAGTCGGAAGCATTGCGCGGTACCTCGTACTGTTCTCGATGATTCACGCGGCACAGCACTCCGCGAAGACCTTGCTGAATCCCTCTTGCGGAACCAACAGCATCGCCAGCACCGGCAGCCGCGCCAGGCCCGGTTCATCGGCATCCTTGCCTGCTTCCTCGCGCAGCAACGGAATAACGATGCAGCGGCAGTTGAAGCCGTTGGGCGGATAAATCTTGCGCCACACCGGATCCGCATCGCCCGCGCGCGCCGTGAACTTGTCGATCACCGCATGTTCAGGCCTCACGCGATCGTCTTCGACGGTCAGATACTGCCAGTACGGCAGCGCCTGCAGCACCGCCGGGTCCATCATCTGTTCGTAGCGGCCCAGGCTGTAGGCCTTTTGCATGTTCGTGGTAAAGACCGTATCCAAAGCGAAGGCGTTGATCTCTTCCACGCCGGCCTCGGTCTCCATCTGCGTAACTGCCTTCTCGAAGTCGGCTTCGGTGCCGCCTTTCTCGATCACGCCGGCCAGCTCGTCGCGCACCTTCGCGATCAGCCGCAGATCGGTGGTGCCGGCCACCGTGAAGGCATCCTTCCTGTATTGCGCCGACAACCCGTCGAAGGTTTCCTTGGTGACCGGCGTCAGGTTGCGCAGATAGTTCACCGCATCGGTGGGCGGCAGCTTGGTGCTCAGGTCATAGGGCAGCGAGAGATTGCCGTAGACATCCGGATCGCCGGAGTCGCCGTCGTTTGAATCACTGAACAGCCGGCGGAAGCGCGAGCTGGTGGCAATCGGGATTACTTTGCCGGTCTTGCGCTGCACGGTCTCGGCGATGTGCGTGCGGCCCAGCAGGTTCGCCGCGGCCAGGTGCGAGGCGACCAGGTCGCCCATCTTCGACTGGATCGCGTTGTCGCGCGGAATCATTTACACCAACCCTGAGTTCTCAACCATGCGATCGAACGCTGCCGCGTTCACCGGATCGGCCGCGCGCGTCATCGCGGCTGCATCCAGGATCCGCTCCGAATGGCATATTCCGCCGGCGTCGCGGAACCCGGCGCAGCGCGAGCAGTCGCAAGGTTCGCCGCCCTCGGCGCTGCAATTGCCGCCTGGACAGCTATGTCTGCACGCAATTTCAATCGCCCGCATCTAGCGGCCTCGCCGTTGAAACCGCGGCTGGCGCTGCACTGACGCCACGGATGGAACGGCGCAGCCGAGCATCGCAATCGCGCTCACCATGCCGGCGATATAGCGAGCGCGAGCCTTCTTCGCTGCGACGGCATGGTCGTATAGCGCGCGATCTTCCTTGCGCCTGCGCGTGATCCCGTCATCGCATCCAGCTTCGCGTAGTTTTTTACGTTCCAATTTTGCGCGTTTGCCACTCATCGCGAACCTCCCGGCCGCAGCGCGCCGGCTACCTCGCCGATCCGCTCCTTCATCAGCCCCAGCGAATCCAGGCGCAGCTGCATCTCCAGTTTGCGCAGCTCCGCCAGCTCGCCCTTCACGCCCGCATCCGCTTCGCTGAACCTCTGGGTTTCGTCTTCCGTGATCGCGGGCGTTGCGGCGTTGACGTTCGGCGCCGCAGCTTCTTCGCCGGCCTGCAGCGCGGGGATGTTGTATTTCTTCTGCAGGTAGGCCAGCGGCAGCGGAACGCCCATTCTCTGCACGCTCTGGTCCTTGGCCAGCTCCGCCGTGATGTCGGTCTCTTCCTCGGTATCGAAGCCCAGCTTCGGCATCGGCGCAGCCGGCCCATAGTTCCACAGCACCAGCGGCCGCACCAGTTGGCGATTGAGAATCCCGGCCAGCGTGTTCGAGGTGCGGACGCTCTTGGTGTCGAGCGTCTTCGAGTGAACATCCCCCAGCGCCTGCGTGCCCTTGCCTCCGTCGCTGCCGAGCGTGGTCAGCGTCTCGCCCAGGATCCTGCGCGTGATGGCCTTCTGCATCGCCTCGAAGAGATGCTCGAACACCGCCGGGTCGAGCGAGCGGGCGATGGTCAGCAGCTCCTTCTCGTACTCCATGCCGCGCGGGATTGCCAGCGCCGGTTCGTTGACGATCGCTTCGGCGATGTCCGCGGCCTTCTGCTTCTCCGCGTCGCTGTCGGAATCGTTGTAGCGGGTCACGGCCGTGCCTGGACCCTTCTCCGCGTAACGCATCCACAGCCGCTGGATGTTGCGCTTGAACCAGCTCGCCCAGAAGACGCTGCGGATCAGCGGCCGTCCCATGCGATCGCGGCTGCGCGGCCGGTAGCTGTAGATCAGGAACTTGTCTTCGGGAACCTCCGCGCCCTCGGAGGCAAACGGGTTGGTGAGGAACTGCAGCGTGCCGATCTGCGGCTGGAAGCGGTTGCCGAACAGAAACAACTCCTGCGGGCAGTCCTTGATATCGAGCAGGCTGGCCTGGCCCGCGCTGGTGTCGAACAGCATCTCCTGCACGCTGAAGCCGTAGCCGATGGCGTCGAGCATGTTATCCAGCGCGCCGTCGAAGTTGGGCACCTGCGCGATCTGCGCGGTGACGAAGGCGGCAATCTCGGCTGCCAGCGGAGTATCGTCGAAAGGCTGAATCGACCAGTCAGGTTCCAGCACGTTTTCCTTCAACGTGTCCAGCGCATTGGCAACGTCGTCGTCCTTTTCCTCGATCTCGCGGAAGTAAAGCATGGCGTTGGCGCTGTTGCGAATCATCTCCGTCCAGATCATCGATGGGCTGCGCGTGCCGCCAAAGGCGAGCGAGGTGCGGTAGTTCGCCATCTGCGTGTTGTAGAGTGCGCCCGTCGATACGATCTCGCCTCGATCCGGCAGGGGTGGAACTATTTGCATTGCGTCGGCCATCACATAAATCCTTTCATCAGCGACAAGCTCGATGGCGTGCCCGGTTTGGTCATGCCCAGCTCGCAGCTCTGGCCATCCGCGGCCAGGTCGCAGAGCGCGGCCGCCCAGAAGCGATCGGCGTGGGCGAACATCTTGCGCTTCTTCGCGCCGGCAACAGCGCTCTCGATCTCGATCCGCGGTGAATCGAAGGTGACTCCTGAGGCGGTGGCCTCGCGCTTGATGGACTGGAACTCCTGACGGATCTGGGGATCGCGCGGGATGCGCCAGCGGTAGCGTTCCAGGTTGCGCTTCAGACGGATAGCCAGATCGACCTTCATCCGTACGCCGTCATCGTTGGTGCCGCCGAAAGAGACGCCCATCAGCCGGCCTGGACTCGATTCGTTCAGATAG
>Ga0182024_10010335_pt1 | contig 19018 bp, 12 predicted proteins | sample P32metaG_FD_120480 | JGI IMG/M metagenome (GOLD analysis project Ga0182024, IMG submission 120480) | Permafrost microbial communities from Stordalen Mire, Sweden - P3-2 metaG (Illumina Assembly) | ecosystem: Environmental > Terrestrial > Soil > Wetlands > Permafrost | place: Sweden: Stordalen... | reverse complement strand
GAGCGGAAACCCTCTGGGCCACACAGCAGCGCTGGAAAAATGCGAATACGCGTTGGTCCAGCCGGCATTCTTCAATATGTGTGCGCGTTGAATACGAAATCTTTCGGCCCAAAAATTGGGCAACGGGAAATTATCGTCATCGCTTTCAATGAGGATTTCCGCGCCGCCGGCTATGGCCACTAAATACCCAATGTTCTTGCGCGCGTAATGGCGCAGAGGCGCGGCGGTTGCGTATTGAAAATCGCTTCTGAGCTGGCGCTTGACGGAGTAATAGTCGCATCCGTCCAAGTTGAACTCGGCGGGGCTGGCGGAATCTCCGACGACGAAAAAATCGATTCCGTGGGATCGGCTCTTTGCGCCGAATTCCTGCATGGCGCGTGTCGGGGCAGAAATCGTAGTGATGACGAGGCTGGTCTTCATGCCGGCCTCCTCACAGTTGAGCGGTCAGTCGCAAAGCAAAAAGGCGCATTACCTGGAGCAAAGCATCGGTAACGGCGCTGGACTTCATTCGCGGGCTAGGAGACTTGTAGTGAATGGGGACTTCGCGGATCTTAAGATTTCTACAGTGAACTTTTATCTCTGTTTGAAAGAAATGTGCGCGCGAGCGAATGCCACGATCGAGCACGTGCTCCAGAGCCATGCGCGAGAATAATTCAAAGCCGCTGGTCATATCGGCCAGGCGGGTGCCCAGAAGCAAGTTCGACAGCATCGTGCCCAAGCGACTTACCAGGTAACGCTTGGTGTTGCCGTGGGTGATCCTTCCGCCCTTCATAAAGCGGCTGCCGAAGACGCAATCGTAACCTTCGTCCATGTGAGCGAAGAACTGCGGTATATCTTCCGGCTGATGGCTGAACCCGGCATCAATTTCGAGAATCCAATCGACGGAAAGCTTTATCGCTTCGCGATAGCCGCGAATGTAGGCATCTACCGCGCTGCGGTTTTCCGGCGCCCATACCACAACAACGTCGGGATTATTCCTCGAGTATTGCTTCATCATCTGAAGTGTGTTGTCGGTGCTGGCTTTATCGATCACGGCCAGGAAGGTGACGGCGGCGAAGCCCGAACACTGGTGGAGTACTTTGCGCGCGAAGGCAACGGCGTTCGCGCCCTCATTGGCCATGGGGCAAACGACGGCCAGTCGGATTTCGCAGCGAGACTGGCTGGGACGGACTCGATTGAGACTGGTGGATGCCATGGGTCAGGCTTCGGCACGGAATACGGCCCCGCTGAGATATCACACCTCGACCGTACTGGAGCAAGTCGCTATCCACAAAAGCACCTTTGTTGTCAGCGACTTACGCGGACCAATCTGGAAAGTGGATACAAAAGGATGCAGAGCGGAGGGTAGGGCGTTAGCAACAGGTGACGGAGATCCGCAAGGCATGACTGAGAAATAGTCAAGGGCTTACATATCCGGTGGACCGGCCGCGCCATTGAAGCTCCCCCCGATGTGACCTATTCAACACTCAACGGAGCGCTCGAACCATCGACAAACTTGCCAGACCAGCCCAGGAAACACGTCCCTGCGCATGAGTCCCCACGAAACCAACGCCTGAACTTTGGCCGCCAGATTATATATGCGCGGCCTATCAGCGTGCTGTCCATGCTGAAATTCTCCGGCACAATTGCGCCATGCGTCGCTCTTTTGCCTGAGCATTGGGAGGGCTTTGGCATTCGCCGCAGCCACAGTCTTGGGTGCCGTTCGTCCGTTCATGCTGCTCATCGTATTGGGATGCCCGAAGCTGCCATGCGCCGAAAGTGATGCGGTAACGCACTGTTGTTCTACGGGTCGTCCAGAGTTTTGACAACGGCCACTTCCGTCCGTCACCAAGTCGATTCATCAAGCCAAAGCCATAAGGACGCCACCGGAAAGATTCTTGCCGAAGCGGATAGGAGTTAGCCAGGGATATTTAAGCGATCTCCGCTGGTGAACAAGATCCTCCCATAGAAGAGCGCGACGTGACGCCCACCGAAACGCCCTTGCAGCGGCGGTTGAGCCGAATCTCCTTCGATCTTGCTGCGGTTGTGTCGTTGGAGTGCGATTCGTCACACCAAGCTGCAATCTCCGCAGACGTTCACCGCGATGCCGAGTTCCGCCATCGCCGCTGCCTTAGTAGCCAGTGCGGAGGTCGCGGTCATCGGATCGGGAGCGTACACGACCTGGATATGATTGGAGCGATGGCGACCCATGAATTGATCGCGGGTGATGCCGTAAAGATTTGCGTTCATGATGGGCCATTGCGGCGTGGTGCTGGACCAGCGACGCTCCGTGTCCGCCGCGGGCAGCGCGACTGATTTGCCACGACCAAGATCGGCGTTCAGCTTTCCGTTCTCAACGAAGATGCGACTCCAGACAATTTCTCCGGGCTTGCTCAGGCCTTTGATGGTTCCACCGCCAAGCGGGAAGTACATCGCGGGCTGCCGTTCGCTGACGGCATCGGCATATCCCTTTGCGAAGTGGGCCGGTGGCGCGGAACCCGAAATTTGGAAGAGCCATACAAAATCCTCTTTTCCATCGAGCCTGAGCGTTTCCCCGTAGCGAACATCGTGCAGCGTGGTCTCGGGGGCAAGGTTTAGATGACGCCAGACGCGGTTGGTGATCAGGGCATCGAGACCGGCGCATTCATCCACTTCGTTAAAGTGCGGTAATGCGAGGTCCGGAAACAAAGTGCGCTCCTGGTTGCGGTCGAGCACCGGCGGACGATCCACGTTGTTGAGTAGTCCTTCAACGAGATCGGAAGCGGGACAAATATCTTTCAATCCCTGCTGATATTGAATGCCGACCGCGTCGCAGCCGAAATCGTCCGCAATCCGCAGGACCGCGATGTACATTCGGCATTGATCGAGGATTTGGTCGTCGGTGAGATCGGTAGAAGGATTCGGGCCGGTTCGGAAGCGCATACCTTTCTTATCGAGCCAGGTGCGAACCTGCTGCGGTTCTTGCTGCGATACCCGCCTCATTTCGGCGAACAACGCCGACTGGCTGAGGCGCTCTTTGAAGACACCGCAGGCATGCAAAAGCTCATCGGGAATGATGGCGTTGTACATGCCCATGCAGCCTTCGTCGAAAATTCCGAGAATGGCTTTTTCGGTTCGCAATTTGCGGGCCAGATTTTTCCCGAGGTCGGCGGCTTCGGAAGGCAATCGCATCGCTGCGAGGGGATGCACGTGGCTGGCATCGTGGACGACAATTTCGCCTTGTAACCATCGGCGAAATTTCTCAACAAAATAGTCGTCCTTACAATCTTCACTCCACAACGTGCTGTACTTCACGCCGGCCTTGGCCATGCATGCATTCAGGTTGAGCATGCCGACGAGACCCGGCCATTGGCCCGACCAGTTCGCAATCGTGAGGATCGGGCCACGATGGGTGGTGAGGCCTGGGAGAACATGGTGGCTGTATTGCCAAACGGCTTCGGCGACGATCAACGATGCATCAGGAGAAATGGAACGAAAAACCTCCAGGCCGTGACGCTGGCTGTGAAGGAACCCGTGCTTCTGTACGGGATCGTAAGGATGTCCGCGCCGCACCGTGTGTCCCAGGCTGCGGATGGCGGAGGTGACCTGGTTCTCGAGTTGTTCTTGGGCAGGCCAGCAGGTTTGATTGGCGGAGAGGCGAAGGTCGCCACTGGCGATAAGAATGATTTCATTACTTGGCATAATCTCGATTCCTTAGAACGAGCTTGTTTACTTCATGCGTTTCGGCCAAAACCGCAGCAGATACAGCAATCCCAACATCAGCATCCCGCCGCCCCACCAGATCCCGATATGCAGACCGGACATCGCTACGGGATGAGCCGGAGGCACAAACATTTCGTATATTGCAGATGCTAGGACCAGCACTCCGTAGAAGGCGAGCAACGAGCCGATGAAAAACCAGATCGGGATGAAGTGTTGTTTCACACGAACCTCTTACCAGAACAAAATATTTAAAGCTACGAAAGCCAGAGCCACAGCGGCAGCCCACACGATAGGCCGCTGGAAGAATGAAAAATGTCCTTCCGCAACCCGGTCTGTCAGCCCGTACACCAGGCCTCTGAGTTCGCCCTGGGGCTTCGGCTTGGTGAACAGACTGACCACAACGGTCACCAGGACGTTGGCGATGAGCGTCCACATTGCGCGATAAACATTTTCGGCCATGTCTTTTGCGTGTTCCGAAAAAGCGACAAGCTGGAGGGCGCTGGGGTCCAATTTCACCCACGACCACAGGCCGAAGGAAGTGAGAATGCCGGCCAGAAGTCCCCAGAACCCGGCCGCCGGCGTGGTTCGTTTCCAGAGCATTCCGAGAATCACGGTGCCAAACATGGGAACGATAAAGAACACGAAGACGGCCTGCGCATAGACGATGATGCTGGAAAAATTCATAACCAGGTAGGCCGTGCCGATACTGACGAATACTCCGACGAGCGAACACCACCGTCCCATCGCAACATAATGCGCATCCGACGCATTTTTTCGCAGCAGCGGTTTATAAATGTCGTAGGTCCAGACGGTGGTGAAGGCAGTGACGTTGCCCGCCATGCCGGACATAAAGCCGGCGACCAGGGCCGTCACTCCGAGTCCCAGCAGGCCCGGGCCGCAGTAACGCGCGAGCATGAGTGGCAGAGCTTCGTTAAAAGTGTGCGCGCCGGGAAGATTTCCCTGGCTCTCCGGAACCAGATGGAATGGCAATACGGCGAGGGCGAGCAACCCGGGCAGGATCACGATGAGGGGCACCATCATTTTGAAAAAGCCGCCGATGATGGTGCCGAGCTGGGCCGATCGCAGGTCCTTGGCCGCCATCACCCGCTGGACCACCAGGAAGTCAGTGGTCCAGTAACCGAAGGAGATCGCCAAACCCCAGCCGAAGACGATGCCGGTCCAGTGAACGCCCATGGGGTTGCCGGTGAACGACCCGGTGGTACGCCACATGTGAATGAAATCCTGTCCGGGAAAATTGGTCTGGATGCGATGCACCATGCCGGCCCAGCCGCCGGTTTCAATCAAACCAACGACGGGAATGACGCCACAACCGATCCAGATGAGAAAAAACTGAAGCACCTCGTTGAAGATGGCGGAGAGCAAACCGCCGGCGGTCACATATAGAGCGACTGTCAAGGACGACACCCAGATGCTGAAGTGGATGTCCCAGCCCAGGATGACCTTCATGATGATGGCCATCGAATACATATTGATGCCGCTCATCAGGATGGTCATGACCGCGAAGGAAATGGCGGAGAGCGAACGTGCGCCTTCGCCGTAACGCAGCTTCAAGTATCCGGGAACCGAGTGCGTTTTGCAGATGTAGTAGAACGGCAGCATGACGAGCGCGAGGAACAAAATTGCGGGGATGGCGGCAATCCAATAGGCGTGGGCGACCAGGATCCCGTATTGGTAGGTAGCGGCTGCGTAGCCCATCATTTCCAGCGAGCCGAGATTCGCGGAGATGAAGCTGAGGCCTGCGATCGACGCGGTCATATCGCGACCGGCCATGAAGAACTCTTCGCCAGTGTGGGTAAACTTCTTGAGATAAAACCCGAGACCCAGAACGAGCGCGAAGTAGACCACGATGATGGTGAGGTCTATAGGCCCGAGCGACAGACGGGTGTTCGTCGCCTGCAAGAACCAGGCTGCCAGCATCATTGGGAACTACCTACAGAGCGGACCAGCGGCAGGAGGACACGGTCCAGTTCTTCGTCATCCCACGCCTTGAGCGCCACGTTACGAAAGAGACCCCAATGCTCCACTTGTTCCACGGCTTTTCCGGGAGCGACTTTGGTCAGGGGGCCGAGAGTTTCGATCTCGAGGAATTCATTGTTCGTGAAGGTCTCGAAGGAGCAGCTAAAATCCGGATAGGTCCTAGCTGGATCAGCGATCGCGGTTTTCACGAAGGCTTCGCCGTTCAACACGTACGCCGCCCAAGTATCGGAGTTAAACATGCCGAGCTTTTGCGCTTCGCGGTTGGTGGGATCCTGTCGCAGCATGAGATATTTCCTGGTGAACTTCCAGCGGGGATCCGCAAGGTTGGTGTAGGCCCACATCACCAACTGATTGGTGGCCGCGAGATGTGCGGGATGGCTGCCGCGCGGGGGAAATCCCGAAGCTGCCGTTCCCCCTTCCGCCATCATGGTCAGTGCCCAGGGTGCGAATTCAATGGCAAAGAGCGAGCGATTGGTGATGCGGTGAATGACAGTGACGCTCGTGCCCGACAGGGCCATGTGCACTTCGATTTCTTTTTGCAGATTCGTCAGCGGCTCGACCGGTGCGTGTGCAAGCAAGCCATCGGCAACGACCTCAATGGTGACCGGGACATTGTCTGGCGCCCAGGTTGCGACTGGATCTTCAGGCGCCTTCCAAACGCGATCGCCGCCGCGCAGCTGAAACTTGTCTTCGCCGCTTCGTCCAAGCTGATCGGGAAACTCCTTGAACAGGTTCTGTCCCCCGATAAAGCCAAAGCGAATCACTCTCGGACCGACGTCTCCGGTGACGATCAATTCAATCTCGCCGTTGCTGACGCGGTAGCAATTCACCCAACCTCGGTAATGCGTTTTCTCAACTCTTACGCTGGCTGCCATATGGGTGGAGAGTAGTCCGATCATTGCCGACAACAGGAGTACGCGAAGCATGAGCCCTCTCGATCCAAATCCAACGAGGTCAATTGGGTAGTTGCTCTTTCAGCATTTTTTCGAAGACTTGGAATCTCGCGGCATCGGGTGTCTGGATCTGCTTCACCTCGCGATCCAAATCCTGGGCACGATCCGTCCCGACATCATAAGCCGGCCACGGCGGCAAACCTTCGCCGTCGGGATGGGAGGTTTTCGCGAACTGCACCCAATAGCCGATGATGATATTGGAAAGTTTTTCGTCATCCGGGCTACTGACCCAACTCCTCCAATACCGCTTGCTCAGCAAAATACTTTCTTCACTGTGAAACGCTCCAAGCGCTTTGAATGGACCGGAGCCCGCGTAGCTGAAGCTGTACAGGAAGGCCTTCTGTCCGGAGCGTGTCACCTCGCGCGCCAGCAACCATGAGCCGTAGCCAAATTCATAATCCGTGTCTAATTTCAAGAAGACGCCCGGCACTTCACTGTCCCCCTGTACGGGGTAAGCGTCGAACACCTCGTTGGCATGATCCTTGAAAGTTTGCTCGAGCCAATGACGATACTCGCCAATGGTCTTCGGGCGGTACGAGTTTCCTTTTACCAGTGGACTCGCGAAGATCGAGACTTCGTCTGTATTGCTGCCAACGATGACGGGAATGCTCGCCTGTCTTCCGTACTGGAACGTTGTAGCAGGCTGCTCGTGAAAAACCCAGCCGTCCACGACCGGATTGAAATCCATGTCATTGGCCAGCGCTGCCTTTTGCAGCAGGTCTTGCGCAGGAATAGAGCGTAGTTTCGCAAGGTCCTGCGTGCCGAGCTGTGACGCAAGCCGCTGTCCATCGGCCTCCGCATGAGCGAGAACGGGAGCGACTCCATCCACGCACACCCCGCTTTGCAGAATGGCGCGCTGGAAAAGAGTGGCCGCGAGCGGTGAAGCCATCAAATCGCAGACGTTGAGAGAGCCGGAAGACGCGCCGAATACGGTGACCTGCTTGGGGTCGCCGCCAAATTTGTCGATATTTCGCTGGACCCAACGCAAGGCCGCGAGCTGATCAAGCAGGCCGTAGTTTCCAGAGGAGTGGTTGCGAGACTCGACCGTAAGGGCTGGATGGGAGAAAAATCCGAAGACCCCGAGGCGATAGTTCAGGGCAACGACCACCACGCCGTGTTTTGCGAGCACCGGTCCAAGCGGCGGCCATTCCTGCGATCCTTCAATGTTCCCGCCGCCGTGGATCCATACCATCACCGGAAGTTTTTTGGAGGAATGAAGGTTGGTGCTCCAAACATTTACAAAGAGACAGGCTTCTTCGGTCGCCATCTGTACGCGGCCAAGCATTTCGGGCAGCCAGCCGCTGGGCAGTTGCGGACACGCGGGGCCGTACTGTTTCGCATTGCGCGTACCCGTCCATGCCGCGGGCGGTTGCGGAGGACGCCAGCGCCGTTCTCCCGTCGGCGCAGCCGCGTAGGGAATTCCCAGGAACGCGACATCGTTTGGATCGGAGCTGAAGTGCGTTCCCTCCAGCAACCCGGCATCGATCCGGACGCTCGGCGCCCCGGCTTTCTCTTGCGCTTCGACGCACGCGGACGGCATCGCCGCGAGAAACAGAAGCGCGAATAAGGCACGCACCCGAATTGCTAGACACGCTTCCATGCAGCAGTTAGCCGGCTGAGCTTAGAACACATACTTCAGCGAGAACTGCAAGAAGCGGGCATCCGGCGTGAAGTTCTGGAAGAAGCGCGAGGTGGTGATTTGTCCGCCGTTGGAAGCGTTGGTGACCGCACTCGGCTGCCCGTACGCCGGGGTATTCAACACGTTGAAGATGTCCGCGCGGAACTGCAGGTACTGCTCGCGCATGGTGACGAAATTTTTGAAGATGGACATGTTGACGCGCTCGTATCCGGGACCATAAATCTGCAAACGGCGTCCGCCCAGGTATGCAATCGCGTCCGATGTGCTGGTAACGAACTGTCCCGGGCCGCTCACCGGGATGTTGCTGCCCGGAAGCGGATTGGCGAAGGCGCAAGGGTTATACCAGTTCGTTACGGTGCGGGTCTTCGCCGCGCAGGTAACGCCGGGGTTTGACGGATCGGGATTGCCCCCCGGGGTAAAGGGATTGCCCACGAGAATGGCATTGGCATAGCCGCCCTGCGCGGTGGGGATGTCGGGATAGACGCTGAAGGGATTTCCGGTTTGCGCCGCAAACGTCAGGCTGGTCGACCATCCGCCCGCGATTAAATCTTCAAAGTGATTGCTGAAAGCGTGGCTGCGACCGGTTCCAAAAGGAACCTCATAGAGACCATTGAAGGTGAAACGCTGACGGGTGTCCCACGGAGAGTTACTGTAATCATCAATAAGGGGTATAAGCGCGGTATTGCGATAACCGCTGTCGGTATTGTTTGCCAGCGGGGTTAACGGAGTTTGCGCGTCATCGAGGGCATGCGACCAGGTGTAGGTGGCGAGAAAGTCCAAACCATGCGAGAAGCGCTTTTCGAGGCGACTTTGCAACGCATTATAGGTGGACACGCCAGAGTACGAGGTATATGTGGTGCCGCCGAAATCGGGGAAAGGACGTTCGTTTTGTGAAGTGAAATTCGGATTGCCTGGGTTGAGCAGTGCCCGTGGCGCGTTGATGTCGACGTACACGCCAAGATGGCGCGCCTCATTCCCAACGTATCCGATATTGGCCACCATATTTTTGCCAAACGAATGCTCGATGGTGAGGTTGTAGCCGATGGTGTAGGGCGTTTTAACGTGCGGATCGATGCCGGTGAATCCCGGGACCGAGATGAAGTTCTGGATGCCTTGCGCGAGCGCTTGAGAGAAGCCATTCTCCAGGGTGATTCCGCTGGAAGGACAGTTGCCCGGCCCGCACGAGGGAGGATTGAAGTTGTCGAGGAACTGGAAGGGGTAGTTGCTCCCCATGTTGGGGTTCGCGCCCACGCTTTCCAGTCCGCCATAGAAGATTCCGAACCCCGAGCGGATGACCGTACCGGCGAACGGAGTGAAAGCAAAGCCGATGCGCGGCGCCCAGTTGGCTAGCGGCGCGGTGATGAGCCGGCGATTGTTCACGTACTGCAGAGCGATGTTGTCCGTCGCCAAAGTCTGGGTGAACAGATTGGCCAGAAACACGCCCTTATCCTGACTGGGAAGTTGGAATACCCCTTGCCCGAATCCCGGACCGACGGGACCGTTGACGAAGAAATTGGCTTGCGCGTTGGCGTGCTCTTCGTTGGGCTGGTAGTACTCGTAGCGCAACCCCAGGTTCAGGGTCAGTCGCCCGGTGGCTTTCCAGTCGTCCTGCACGTAGGCCGCGCGATACCAGCGGGCATCGGAGGTGCGAGACTGGTTGGAGAGCTGGGCAAAGTTCATCTGGTTGGCGAGGAAATCCGCCACTCCATAGCCGGTAAGATTGGGGCTCAAGGGATTGCCGGTATACAGGCCGTTGTAATAGAGAAATCCGCGCGAGTCCGCAGGAACCGAGTAGTCGTTGCGAATGCTCTGCAGGTCAAGGCCAGCTTTCAGGGTGTGATTGCCAAGAATCTTGGTGACGTTGTCGAGAAACTGCGCGACGTTTTGATGTTCGTTTACCGGGTAGTAGGTAGACGCGCCGAACGTTGAGAGCCCGCTAATGTTGAAGCTCGGGAGTCCGCCGTTGTTGAAGTAGCCGTCCTGGTCGAACGGAATGCCCCCCAATCCCAACTGCGCCGAAATGTTGTTTCCCGCATTTGGCTGTTCGTAGCCGAAGTGCCCGTAGTTAAAGCCGAAGCGCGCTTCGTTGGTCAGCGTGCGGCTGAAGATGTGCGTTTCACTGATGGCAATATTTTCGGCGAGGTTAATCTGCTTACCGTCTGCGGCGTAGGTACCGCCGTCCAGAATTGGTCCCAGCGGCGGAGCCTGATAGCCGTATTCGTGTGCGTAGCTCAAGCGGGCGAATACCTGGTCCCGTTGGCTGATCGTCCAGTCCACGCGAGTATCCCATTGAATGGTGTCATCGGTGGAATTCGAATTTCCCTTGTAATTGTTGTAGGTCAAACCACCGTTGGCATTCGGCAGCGGGAAGAGGTTCAGAATCTTTTGCGCAAGCGGGTCAATCTGCGACGGACAGAATACATTCTGTTGCCCGCCGCACTGCAACAGCGTCGTTCCACCAGAGTTGGGCTGAAATAACTGGATGGGCGTGCTCGCGCCGGTTAAATTCTGGTTCAGCAGTTCCGTAAAGTTTCCCTGCCGCATCAGGCCCGTAGGCACGGTGACGGTGTAGGGAGTTCCAAACACGATACGGTTGGCTTCGATATCGCCGAAGAAGAAAAGCTTGTTCTTGATGATCGGAAGACCAAGCGTTGCACCAAACTGGTTTTGTCGATATTTGGGAACCACCAGCGAATCGAAATCGCGGGCGTCGAGCACGTCATTGCGGAAATATTCCCAAAGATCGCCGTGCAGCTGGTTGCTGCCTGCCTTGATGCTGGCATTGAGCACCGCTCCGGCGGAATGACCGAACTCCGCGCTGTAATCACTGGTCTGGAGCTTGAATTCAGCGAGGGCGTCGGGCGGTGGACGCACCGCGAGACTGGAACCACCGAGGAAGTCGATGACGTTGACGTTATTATCAACGCCATCGAGCACGAAATTGTTCTGCTCCGCACGCTGGCCGTTCGCTTCGAAGTCACCCTTCCCTCCAGCGCGAGATCCCACCGTGGGTTCGGTGCCCGCGGTGAGTTGCGCAATGTATACCCAGTTGCGGCCGTTGAGCGGCGTGTCATTGATGGTCTGCGTGTCCACCACTTGTCCTACCGAGGAATCCTGGGTTTGCAGCAGAGGGATTTCCGAGGTGACCCTCAGAACCTGCGAAGCTTCGCCGACTTTCAACGTGAGCGGAACGTTGAGACGCTGCTGCACGTCGAGGTGAACGTGTTCTTGCGATGTGGTCTGAAATCCCGGCGAGGTAGCAGACACCTGGTAATTGCCAATCTTGATTGGCGAAAAGGTGTACACGCCACTGTGGTCGGTCTTGGTCTCAAGCACCAGCCCGGTGTCGATGCTGGTGAGCGTGACCTGCGCGCCATTCACAACTGCGCCCGAACTGTCCTGCACCACGCCGGTGATGGTGCCCTGGTCTGCCTGCCCCCAAAGCTGGGCTCCCGTCAAGAGCTCCAGGCAAAAGCAACATAAGATGCAAGCGATCCAGGTTGTGCTGTGGCGAGCCATCGATTGGTACTTAAGAGTCGGCATAATCCTCATCCAGGCTGTGAAATTCAGGAGCGGACGCGAAAATCTGTAGCGCTACAGGTAGCGCGGAGTGTAAAGTTGCCATCCGAACAGTGTCAAGCGAAATCTAGGATTGCCACGATCCCTGGTTCAGGTACTACACTGCAGCGCGACATTTCCCTGGCGGGTCGATAAACGATCGGAGTCCTTATGATGAAACCTCGCGTGCGACTGCGGGATATCGCGGAAGACCTCGGGCTGGCGGTGATCACCGTCTCCAAGGCGATTCGCGATCATCCAGATATCAGCAAGCGCACTAAGGCCCGGGTGCAGGAACGCGTCCGGGAATTGAAATATCAGTCAAACTGGGCGGCCCGCAGTCTTGCCACTGGCAAAAGCTTCAGCATCGGCGTGATCGTGCCCGATCTGGTGCATCCTTTTTTCGCCGAAGTGGTGAAGGGTATTTCCGAAGAAGTGCGCCCCGAAGGTTATTCGGTGATGATCGCCTCTTCCGAAGAAGACCCGAAAATGGAACGCCAGCAGATCGAGTTTTTCCTCGGACGCCAGGCAGATGCCGTTATCTTGGCTTCGGTCGAACCTACAATCGAGTTGATCAAGATGATCGAGAGTCGCGGCGTTCCTTTCGCCCTGATCGATCGACGCGTCGAAAACGCGCAATGCAATTTTGTCGGGGTGGATGACGAACGTATCGGCCAAATGGCTACCGAGCACCTGATCGAAGTCGGCTGCAAGCGGATCGCCCACATTCGCGGTCCCGAGATCAGCACCGGCATCGGGCGCGTAAAAGGCTATCGCGAGGCGCTCGAAGCGCACCACATGAAGGTTCGCCCCGAATATATCGTGAGCCGCGACTCCAGCGATACGCGCGCGGACACCAGCGGTTACGAAGCCATGAAGCAGCTACTGGCCATGACGCCGGTTCCGGACGGAGTGGTGTGCTACAACGATCCGACCGCGCTCGGCGCGATCAAAGCCATTGCCGAGGCCGGTTTGAGAATTCCGCAGGACATCGCCATCATCGGCGCCGGCAACGATCGCTACGCGAGCGAGCTGCGCGTGCCCTTGAGCACCATCGACCAGCGGCACCACACCATCGGTCATCGAGCTGCCAGGCTGGTATTGCGGGCGATTGCTTCCGAAGAACCGCTTAAGCCGAAAACGGTTTTGCTGGTTCCGGAACTCATCGTGCGGAATTCGACGCTGGCAAGCGCTGCGCCAAAGGATAGTTCTCGATGAACGTGTGGGCAGCGGGAGGGAACTGGTGGCAATCGTAGCCGGCGTGGACTTCGGAACCCTGAGCGTGCGCGTCTCGCTCGTCGACAGCGAACGTGGCATGCTCGGCTCGGCAGATTCCGAGTACCCGCTGCACCGCAAGCGGGAAGATCCCGAATTTGCCACCCAGTCGCACGCCGACCACATGCGCGCGCTGGTGATCGCCACCCGTAAGGCCATCGAACTGGCAGATATTTCCGGCGATGAAATCAAAGCCATCGCGCTCGACACCACCGGTTCCAGCGTGGTTCCGGTCGATGCTCAGATGCAGCCGCTCGACGAGTACTATCTCTGGTGCGATCACCGGGCCAAGGCCGAAGCCGCTGAGATCACGGAGCTCGCGCAGCGCGAACATCTCGAAGCGATCCAGTGGTGCGGCGGGATTTACTCCTCGGAGTGGGGCTTCTCCAAGCTGTTGCACTGGCTGCGTCACAATCCTGACAAGCGCGAACGTTTCGCCAGCGCCTTCGAACATTGCGATATGGTCGCGGCAACTTTATGCGGTGTGACTTCGCCGCAGAAGGCCATGCGCAGCGTCTGCGCCATGGGGCACAAGTGGATGTGGAACCCAGCGCTCGACGGTCTGCCTCCGGAAAGCTTTCTGACAAATGTCGATCCGCTCTTCCAAGGCATCCGCGCCAAGTTGCAAGGCGCCTACGCCACCTCGGACAAGATCGCCGGGGTTCTCTCTTCGCATTGGGCGGAGCAGCTCGGAATGCGCGCCATTCCCGTCCCCGTGGGCGCCCTCGACGCGCACTGGGATGCGATCGGCGCTGGCTGCCGCAACCAAGACATGGTCAACGTGATAGGCACGTCCACCTGCCTGATCGGCACGAGCCGCGAAACCCATCTCATTCCCGGCGTCTGCGGCGTGGTCCAGGGCAGCGTGCATCCGCAATTCTCCGGCATCGAAGCCGGACTCTCCGCGACCGGCGACATTTTCAACGCGATCGCCCAACGTGCCGGCCAGACGTTGCAGCAATTGAGCCAGGGACTGGAATCTTTCTCTGCCGGCCAAACAGGGTTGTTGCGAATGACGTGGGACAACGGCGATCGCACGGTGCTGGTAAATCCCAACCTGCGCGGCATCACCTTGGGATGGAATCTGCAACACACCGCGCAGGATGAGTTCTTCGCCGCAATCGAAGGAACCGCGTTCCATACGCGCATCATCCTTGATCGTATGGCTGAGTACGGCGCGCCCATTCAACGAGTTATCAACGGTGGAGGCATTCCGCAGTCCAATCCCGTCTTGAATCAGGTGTACGCCAATGTCTTCGCTCGTCCGGTGCTGGTGCCGAAGAGTAAGGTCACCGGCCTCGGCGCCGCCATCTTCGCGTTTCTCGCCGCAGGCGTCTTTAAGACCGTCGAAGAGGCACAAGACCACGTCTGCCCGCAATACGTGACCTATGAACCGCAACCCGCCGCTCAGGCAGTCTACGACCAGCTTTACTCGCTCTACCGTCGCATCTATTTCGAATTTGGAACACCGCAGAGCGTCGGCTTCGGCAGCGTGCTTCCAGAGCTGATGAAACTGGCTAGCCCTCCCCGGTGAAATGAAGATTCCGCAGCGCAATTCCGTACACGTCTTCCTTGTGCAGGCCCCAGCTGGCCGTCTTGCTCAATTAGTTTTATCAGCAGGCGATGTGCTGGATCCTGGTCCACCGGCGACGGCAGATCAAGATGTCGGTCCAACTTAAGTTTCCACGGCGCGGCTTCTCCATCTGGCATGATTTTTCCACGCACAGCTCCGGGCGCGGTCGCGGCAGACAGTCAGATAATTTGATAACTTTGTGTGCCGATTGCCATCATCGGTAGCACAATACGATGCCGCGACATTGCAACGCCATTAAGCGTGAACAGGATTATCCAAGATTAAGGAGGGGAAAGTGACCAATGAACAGGGAACGGGGGATAAAAGGTTGGAAGTCAGGCCACAACATCCGGGAGAGGCAAGTCAGATGCCCGCGCCACCGATTCGTCCGAGCGCGATTCCGATCAAGTAGGTAACAACTCCTTCGATGGCTCCCACAAACGTCATTTCAAATCCACTGGACCACCAGGGGCGGATCGTGATGAGGGATTTCGCGGCGCCTACCGCGAAATGTGCCAAGAGGGAAACGACAGCAGCAACAATGACGGCGGGGTAACCCGTCAAGAAGAAAAACGGAACGATTGGGATCAATGCCCCTAGAGCTGTTGAAAGAGCTCCAGAAATGGCGGAGGTCCAGGGTTTGCGGAGGCCGTCTTCCGTGGTACTCAATCGTTCGCGCGCGAGAGCCTGGACAAGTAGCGTTTTATCGCGAGCCACTTGGTCGACAAAGCGGTTCGCGTCTTCCTCGGATAAGCCGCGGACTTGGTAGCTCAGCGATAGAACTTCCCGCGCTTCGGGCTCGTTGTATTCGACCGCCTCGCGCTCCCGCGCGTACTCCGCCTCGTAGATTTCCCGTTCGCTCTTGGCGGCGAGATATGCGCCAGAACCCATGGAAAGCGCACTCGCAATCATGCCCACCATGCCCGCGAGTACAACAACTTTGCTGTTTCCCAGTGTCGCTCCTGAGACTCCCGAAACGATACCGAAGATGGCCCCGAGTCCGTCGTTAATTCCGTAGATTGCATCGCCGATCCAACCCGCCGCTTTGGGGCTTCCCGCCTGCCTCGCGGCAAGAAGCTCGTCGAGCGCCTTCCTCGCTTGGTCGGGCGGAAACGGCGGAAGCGGGCGGCGATTGCGGATCAGGTTGTTGAGTATCTGATAGTGCTCGCGTTCGTCCTTGAGCACCTGCCCAAGGATTTCAATACTTGGCTGGTCGCCGATCTCTTCGATCTGCTTGGCGTACTTGGCGATGTCCTGGGTTTCGTCCAATTCCAAACGACGAAGCGCTATGTTGATGCCACCGATGCGATTGGCAAGGTTATCGGCTTCACCGGTTTTGGGCCCATCATAAGTGAGCGGTGTGCCTCCCAAGGCGCTGTAGCGGCTAGCCCAAAGATCGGCGTGTCGTCGTTCAGCGTCGGCAAGTGCACGAAAAGCCTTGCTCCGTTGCAGGTCTGTTTCCCTTTCTGCCAAAGTGGCGTACGTTTCTCGCCCACGCATCTCGGCCTGCCAATTACTTTCCAAGATGCGAAGGATTCGTTTGCGTTCTTGTGGATTCATGTTCGAGCTGGCGATAGCGGAGTTTGTGCTCATCGACCCATCCGTGTGATTTCTGGGTTTCGCCGACTCGACCCACTGGTAACATCCGAGCGGGGTGTTGGCGGCGGGCTGGGACGTACTTTACATCTGCCGGACAGCCAAGATTCACGAAAGTGTGGAAACGATATTTGGTATGTGAGTCCCATTCCCGCGGTACCTCGAATGGGGAAGGTCAGGCGCTCCATTCATTCCCCGGCATCCACACACCGCCCCGCCATGTCCATATCCTAGAGCCGGTTTGATTTTGCTTCGTAGCCAAATCGAGAGTCGCGGAGGCAGTCTTCAGAGCGCCTCGGCGTCCTGTTGCAGTTTATTCAGCGCCTCAGCGACGTTATGGAACTAGTTACGACGGTGCCGCAGGGGTTCCAGGCGACTCAGGAAGTGAATCGCTTCTAGTGAACTGGCGTCGCCATCATATCTTGTCATCGGATGATGACCATTCGCCCTAGGCCTAAGCAAGGGCAGAAATGCGTAGTTTTGGATTGTGTTTGCAACCCTTCATTACCCTCGGGCGGAAGGTACCGATGAAAGTTTAAAATAGGATGCTATCAGCCGCGAAGAGCAGGCCTGCCAGGCAAAGAAGGATCCCGAAGGCGCGATACCAACCTACGAACGCAGCTCTGTGTTCAGGAGGCAAGTTGGCAAGTCTTTGCGATCCCCAAATTTTAGCCGCCCGATGCGGTGAGGCCGCAACGAAAGTTCCAAGCGCTATGGTGAGCGCACTCAAGAAAAAATTAAGCGCTACAGAGTGCATATGCCTACGATTGAACTAGTGCCCAGCTGGATTTATAGAGGAAGAGAGCGACGCGGGCGACGTATCTTGGAGACAAATCTACCTATCTTTTGGCAACTAGAGCGTATCGTTCGGCTAGACCGCGATCAGAACTGGAGTTTAACGGCCACCTGCATCAGACGCGGAGGCATGGCGCTGACAACTTGACCGAAGGTCGCGTCGTTGATGTTGCCGTCAACGGAGTTCGCGCCGAAAAACTGCGCGTGGTTGAATGTATTGAACGTCTCCCAGCGAAACTCCAGCATTTTGGTTTCTCCAAGAGGCGTGTCTTTCAGCAACGCAATGTCCCAATTCTCCATTCCTGGTCCATAAAAGAAACGGCGCGAGGCTGTGCCGGGCGAGCCGATTTGTGGAATGCTGAAGAGCGAGGTATTGAAATAGACCTGACCATTTCTTGGATTGTGATTGATTTCGAGAGAGCCCGACGAGACATCGAGGTCAGAAAACCCATTGCCAGTCACGCCATTGTTGAACGTCCCGATCAAAGCGGTATCGTTAGGGTTGCGCTGGAATTGGATGACAAATTGGCGGAAGCGCAGACGTCCCTTGCTACAGTGCGCTTCAATTACGATTGGGATTGGCCCGCGGCGCAAACGGGATTTCGCCGGTCGATCGAACTCAATCCCAGTTACGCTACCGCCTACCAACGGTATTCGCTTTACCTGATGGCGACTGGCCATACAGAAGACAGCCTGGCGCAGATGAAGCACGCGCGCGATTTGGACCCTCTCTCGATCAGCATGAATTTCAGCCTGGGTTGGCGGCTGTATCTGGCGCACCAATACGATCAGGCCATCGAGCAATTGCGGAATACCCCGGATATGGATCCGAATTTTGCTCTGCCGCGTATGGTGTTGGGGCAGGCGTATACGCAAAAAGGCGCTTATCAGCAGGCTATCGCGGAGCTTCAGAGGGCAGCACGAATCTCCCTTGACGCTCCCCCCATATTGGGATCGCTGGGGCGTGCATACGCCGCGGCAGGAAAGAGATCCGAGGCTGCGTTCGTCTTAACAGAGTTGAAGGAAAAATCGAAGAAACAATATGTTTTGCCATTCTACATAGCGATTGTGTACGCGGGACTGGGCGAAGACGAAAAAGCCATCGATTGGCTGGAAAGGGGCTACGCCGACCGCTCGAATGCCATTATTTTTTTGAAGGTGGATCCTGATCTGGACGAGCTACGCGGAAATCCTCGTTTTCAAGCTTTGGTCCGCCGCCTAGCTTTATAACATGCGCGCCCAAGAGCCTCACACGCATTCCCGAAATAATCTACATCCTGGCAGCCCAGCGTTCGTAGGCGCGACGGTGCTGTCTAGGCTCGAAGCCACCAGGATTTGTAACGCATTGACTTTTCTATGCCGCGTGAGTTGTCCGACTTCCGACTTCACACTGACCGACGGGAGTTAAACAAACCTCACCAGAGCCCCCAAATTATTCGCCAAGAGCACGCAGCAGGGCGGGCTGGCGTATCCTGTGTCAGGTCGTCTGCGGGCCCGCAAAAAAAGGGGTCGCGTGGAAGCCGCCGGGCTGAATCAGAACTGACAAAAGTTAAATTACATAAATATTTGCGAAGGAATCGAGGTAAACAAAAAGAATTTGAAGTCCAGATGGCGTTCTTACCGGTGAGAGGAAAGAGCGAGCAAAGTGCGTTTAATATACCGTCTAGCGCAGATGGGTTATTTATGTACTGTTCGCGAGTGTTTTTGCGTCGCGCGAGGAGCGTAAATTCTGACTGGTAGGGATGGCACACATACGCAAATCCTCTGAACTACCTCGTGCTGCCTTCGGCGTGCCAGGGCTGGAACTGTCAACGGATAGTTTCCGCATTGCCGACATCCATGATAAGTCCGTGTCAAGAGGCCAAAAGCTCTCCCGACGCGCTTCAGAGAAGCGCGTGCATAAGATTCTTAGGTGCTTCAGCTCGCGTTCGTGCCTCTCGGCGGTGGTTC
>Ga0182024_10010334_pt1 | contig 19020 bp, 13 predicted proteins | sample P32metaG_FD_120480 | JGI IMG/M metagenome (GOLD analysis project Ga0182024, IMG submission 120480) | Permafrost microbial communities from Stordalen Mire, Sweden - P3-2 metaG (Illumina Assembly) | ecosystem: Environmental > Terrestrial > Soil > Wetlands > Permafrost | place: Sweden: Stordalen... | reverse complement strand
GCCTGGCCGTATGCGGCGGGAGACGCCAGCGCGCCTGAGTAGACCTTCTGAGTGGCGCCCGCAAAATGCGACTCGATGCTGTGTAGCTCATCGGCCGCTTTGGGAAGCGGGCTGTAATCCGTTCCCGAATAGTCGGGAGCCCCGATCAGCAGCAGCGAGGGGACGCGCCGTGGAACGGCAGGAGGCTTGTATGCGGCGATGGCGATGGAAGGCGCAATGGCGATTTCCACATCTTCGATCCAGTAATGCGGCGCCGGCGCAGGGTCGATCATGGTCTCGAGGTTGAGGCGGTGCAGAGGGCCGTCCGGAATCACGATTAAGCGGCTGCCCTTAGGTATCTGAGGGGCGATTTCGGCCAACAGCTTGTTCCAGAGAGAGGCGCCGGATGGGTCGTTAGCGGCGATTGGATCGGTGAGCGAGTGTTCCACAATCTCGCGATAACGGGTGACCAGCGCCTCCACCTCGCCGGCCGGCGGCAGGCTGAACCGGTGGACCTCGTTCGCGGAGACCAGCCACGCGAACGATTTGTTGGGGGCGAACCAGAATGAGAGCAGACACGAGTTGGTCGAGCGAGCGAGTTGCTTCAGGGCAGCCAGGTTGGGGAATTGCTCCGGTCTTAGAGTGTGCCCCATCCGCTCGGCAAGCACACGCGCCCGGCTCGACTCCACCACCCGCAGCGCGCCGGCATCGTCGTCTTGCTGGACCAGAGCGTCCACATAATCCCGATAGAAGGGAATCAGCCGCGAAAGCAAAGTGATTCTGTAGGGAGAGGTGAGATCCGATCTTGCCCCCTCGATGATCTTCAGCGCGGCTTCAAACTCCTCATTGGCTTTCGCGAACTGGTTCCTGGCAACGTCAATCTGTCCCAACAAGTCATAGACTGTCCAACGAATATCCGCCTGATCCCGATTGGTTCGGAGTAACCGATCGCAGATACCAGCGGCATCGTCGAGGCGACCTCGCTCAAACTCGATCAAAGCCCGGTTCCTTTCAATATACGGGGCCATGTCTCGCGCATCGATCTGGGCGGCAAGGCTGGAGGCGCGCTGATTCCATCCCTCCGCGGCATCCAACTGTTTGGTTTTGAGACAGGTCAATGACAGATTCTCGGCGAACCGGGCGGCATCTCGTTTGCTATCCAGATCCAGGGCGATTTCAAAGGCGCGTTTGTAACTGGCTATCGCCTTGAGGAACTGGTCCTGACGGTCATACAATACGCCAAGCTCGCCTAAGGCGGTCATCAGGTTGAAGCGGGCTCCGATCGCTTCAAATATTTCCGCCGCCTTCGCCTGGTGCCTTAGCGCCAGCTCAAACTCTCCCAGGAACGCATAAGTGGAGCCAAGATTGCCATGCGCCAATGCAGCCACTCTCCGGGCGCCGGCCTTACCAGCCGCATTGAGCGCGCGCAGTCCAAGATCGAGAGACTCTTCGTAGCGCTGCTTACCCTTGCTCGAATAAGACAAATTGTTGAGCGCATTAGCCTGCCAATAGGGATTTCCCAGACGATCCGCGATGGCAAGAGCGGCGCGAAAAGAGAGCTCGCCGGCATCCTTTTCGCGGGAAGCGAGAATGCCTTCGCTGAGCCGTATGCGGATTTCGAGCTCCGGATCGGTAACCGCCGCGGCGGCCTGACGCAGAATGGCCGCCGCCTCGTTCCTCGATCGCAGGGGCGCAAGATCGATCAGGCGGCGCACCTCCAATTGTCTGAGCGCGGGAAGAGGCGGAACCGGATCGCCGAGGAGCTTCGCTAGATCCTTGCTCTTGGATTCGGCGGCAAGAGCTTCGGCCTCAAGGAGCCGGAATTTCCAAAACCAAAAAGAGTCCGGATTATTCCCCCAGCGGGCGGCGTTGCTGGAAGCGTAAGCCACCGTCTCGTCGAGGTTGCCGGTTATGAATAACGATTGAGCCCGGCGGTAGGCTGCGTCGGGCGATTCGAACCGCGAGCACGATGCGATTGAGACTGCGATGAGAAGCGCAACGGACCTAACCCCGATACTGTTCAATCAACGCCTCCGAGTCTGGCCGGGAGAGCTCGACGGGGCCGGGAGAGCCGGTTCGAAGCGCGTTCACATAAGTGTGAACGCTGCACGCATGAGTGCGTGCGCCACGAACTAGCTGCTGCCGAGCTGCCCATTTGTCTGGCCACAGCCCATCGACCCGGGACCGCCCGCGCTTGAACCCATCGCCAGCCGCACCAGAGTCACCTGCCGGGTGTTACCCCTCACCACAACCTCGCCGAGCACAATGCGTCCGAAGCCTTTCCATCTGATGGTATACCCCTCCACGGATATGCTCTGCTTCTCTTTTTCGGGCCCTTCCAGCTTGATCTCGCGCACCAACGAATACGTGTGGATCCCGTATGGAGAGGCGAGATGTTCGGTGTCCGCCGGAGTGCCGAACCGCCATGCGTGCTCGAGGCGGTAATCCGCCGTCTGCTTCTTATAGAAAGCGGCAAGCTGCGCCTTCGATCCGGAGGAGTGAAGCGGCTCTTCATCCAGCACCAGCTTCACCTTCACGCGGCCCAGGCGCATTCCTTCGATCTCGTTACCCCTGGTCGAGACCGTGGGTTCGGCCTTACCCTTGTGCAGGGTGGATAGCATGTGGAACTTGATGAAATCGACATGCAGCTTCTCCACTACGCGGATGGATTCAACCTCCGCGCCCACCTCCGTCTCAAACCTGTCTCGGAGCTCCCTGCCTTCGGCCGAGGAATCGACGCGGCGGACCGACAATAGGGTCCTATGCCGCGGGTGGTCCACTACATAGGAATAGTCGGCGACGTGGGCTATGGCCAAGCCTCCAGTCACCGGTAGAACGCTCGCGCCCAAGGCGGGGATCCGATGATCGAGGTTCTCCACATCGTCCAGGCGGTGGAATTGGGCCGAAGCCCCGACAGTATGTCCGGAATACAGGTATCGCTCTTCGGGGGCGCCGTTCATGAACTCCTAATCTCCTTTGGGAACCGCTTCGTATCTGGTTGATATTTCAAATTGGCCACGGCCCAACTCCGGACCGGGCTTTCCACCTTGATCGGTACGGACAATCAAGGTGTAATGGCCGGCATTGAGCGTGCCAGGGAAGTATACATCGAGCAGCCGATTGAGTCCAGGACTTTCCACGAATCCGCTGCGCACCGTTCGTCCGTTAGCGCCGATCACCTGTAACGCAACGCGCGTGCTACTGGTGGGAGCGGACAACAACATCTGAAAATGTAGCGGCATCTCCTCGGACTGATGCGGAACCGACGAGCGGGTTTCCCCGTCGAAAATCAACGGCGAGGCCACGGATAGAGGGATGCGTAGCCCTGGGATGACGACGACGTTCTGGTAACAGACGACCGCCGCCAGCGCCAGCGCCGCAAAAGTGGGAACCGAAACCGGCAGCCTCAACCAGCCGATCCAGTCCCGCCTTAACCAGTCCCGCCATAGCATGGCTTTCTTGAGCGCCGGCGACGTCTGCCGATCTCGCTCGCGATACAGGGCCTTCGCGTTCTCTATGAACAGTGAGGCGGTTTGCACATCCTCGCCGCACACCCGGCAGGAGAAAAAGTGCTCCTCGAACTCATCCCTTTCCTCGGGGGCCATCTCGCCGAGGAGGTATCGTTCCGCAGCGTAAGTTTCGGATGCTAGAATGTGGTCCATGAGAGTCTCTGTCGGATAGTGCCGCAGCGGCGCGTTTCGTTCCAAATTAATAACATTCTCTCGCCGCGGTCCTATTCCATTGTGATTTTCAGCACTAAAGCGTTACAGAGAAAAAACAGCGCCACGGTGCGCTGAAACGTCCGCTGCCGGCGGGTATAAGCGAGTTGGAATTTAGATTTGGCCCGATGCAGCAGGACTCTCAAATAATCGGGGTCTACTTGAAATTGCTCCGAGATTTCATGCCGGTCCGCTTCTTCGAAGAAAACCAATCGCAGGATTTCGCGCTCTTTCGGCGATAACTCCTCGAGAACGGCCGCCACCATCTGCTTCCGCTCTTCGGTAATCAGCTTAGTCTCGGCGCCGGCAGCCTTGTCCACCGGCTCGGGCGTGTCCTCATCCACCGGGGCGTGGCGCGATTGTTTATGGGTGAGCTCGAGGAGGACGTTGTTGGAGACTGCGTTCACGAATGCCCCAAAGCGCTCCGGCTGCGAGACGCCGGAGCCCTGGCGCAAGCTCTTGAGCACGCGGAGCAGCGTCTCCTGGCAGACATCCTCCGCCATTTCCACGGAAACCTTACGGGCGCGCAGCTTGGTGAGAATGAATTTCTCGAAATAGGCGCTAAAGTGCGATTCCGTGGCGGGATCGCACTCCGACAGTTTCCGCACATATTCGGCATCGAAAAGATGGAATTCCACGCTTACGCCACCCGCTTGTCCCATCCATTATATAGAGGGGCCGCGCAAAACAGAGGAGGCGCAATGCGTTTTCTTTATCTGCCCGCGGCGGAAGCCGGCCGCAAACCGTCTTGCCAAGGCCGGCTCGCAGCCACAGCCGACTCGACGTAAGGCATGCGGCGGGACGGGTACGGCTCCGGGCAAGGAAGGGCCAGCCGATGGGTCGCGCCCACCGGGGAGCATTGGATGCCCCGTGTCCGGAACTCATGCTTCGTCAGTCTGGCGACGCTCAGAGGCCCCGAGCTCTGCACGATTTCGGCGTTCACGGTCAGTTGAAGCGGAACTTCATCATGTAACAGAACCGGCCATTCGATGAACATCCGGACCTTGTCCCCTACGCGGGCCGGCCCCTTGGCTAGAAAAGCTACCTCGTGGCGGCTTATCCATACAGTTTCGCCGGCGCCTGTCCGGTCGGCGGCAGGCGGCATCATCACGTAGCGAAGCCCATAGCTCATGGGGAAGCGCCTCGAGACATTCTGCTCCGTTTCATTGTTCATGGTTCCCTCCGGTTTGTTCCTGTTTGAACCGTTCAGCTTCATAGTGGAATGAAGCTCGCGAGCGTTTCAGGGGAAAACTCCGGAGAAAACGCAGCGGCTTCAACAACCGAGGCCGGCGCCGATGGCGTATTCAGCGTTCGGGATTTACCGATTCAATAAACAATTGACCCACGCCGCTGCGGCCAGGACGGAATCGAACCGCTGCCAGCCTTTTTCAGGGCTGCCTGCCGATGCTGTCAACTGGTTGAAAAATCGGCGGAATGCGGGGGTGATGGAGAATGGGTTGGTCAAGTCCGAGCCTAGAAGGGACTGCGCAAGGGGACCACTTTCGCGAATGCTCAGTAACCTCGTGCTCGACGAACTAGAGCGGGAGTTGAATCGCCGGGCACATCGCTTTGTTCGTTACACGGATTGTTCGTTACGCGGACGCCTGCAACATCTACGTTCGCAGCTAGCAGGCGGGGCAGCGGGTGATGGAGAGCGTTACGCGATTCATCACAGAGGAAGCTCAAGCTCAAATTGAACGAGGCGAAGGGCGCGGTGGCGAAACCGCAGGAGCGAAAGTTCTTGGTCGATCATGCCGTTATGGGTAGCTGAACACTGAAGCGAAGCCACGCTGCAGTCTTTGGAGAATCCCGAGGCCGGGAGCAGTCCATGTTTGGCAATTCTCGCGAAATGTGAAAATATCGTGAGCGATTTAAGGAGAATTGGGCGATAAAATGTTAAGATCGCCCTTGCAAGAAATTGAGCCTAGCAAACTGAAAGAAGGCAGAGATGTCAGGTCAAAGCGCGGCCGGCCCGTACGAATCACTGCATCTGGCGGGCGGGGTGGGCGTCCCGCTGTATCTGATTACGTTCGATAAGCAGGGGCGTTGCCAGAGCCCGCGTACTCTCGCCGCTCTGCTGGGAAGGGTCGACGCGGGCAAGTATACCGACGTTCATTTGTTTTCCCATGGTTGGAATAACGTTTTCAAAGACGCTCTCGATCTCTATCGAAAATTCTTCGGCCACTATTTCAGGCAACGGGACGAGCGCGGGTTAAACGATCCTGCGAAGTACCGGCCGGTAGCGGTAGGGATCATCTGGCCCAGCACACTGCTGGTATTGCCTTGGGAATCCACGCCGAGTATTGCCGGGGCTGTCGCGGACGACGATCGTGCGGCCGCCGATGCCGCCGCGCTCGCAGATGTGGCCGAATCGGTCCAGCCTTCGGACGTTGGCCGGCTCTATGATCTGGTGGAACGCGCCACGCTGAACCAGGCCGAAGCCCTCGAACTGGGCCGTATCCTGCTGCCCATGTATCGGCAGGCCGCCGGAGAGCCGAACGCCGTTGCGGAGACGGGGGATTCCAACCCCGCCCCCGACGATGTGACTGCCCAGCAGCTTGTTGCGCTCTGGCAGAAATTTAGTCCCCAAGCCACCGGCGACGACCGTGAACCCGGGTTCGCCCCCGATTACGGGAACGCCGCGACCGGCCCAAACACAAGCGCTCCAAACCAGCCGGTCGCCGCCGGATTGCTCGGCTGGCTCGATCCTCGCGGTCCCGTTCGCGTGGCCAGCGTTTTGCAAATGAAGGACCGCGCCGGTACCGTCGGCGCCAGCGGAGTCGGTCCCCAACTAACGCAGAAGCTGCTGGCGATGAAGAAAACGCGCATCCATCTGATCGGCCATTCCTATGGCGCCAAGGTGATTCTTTCTTCTCTCTGTTGCCAGCCAATTCATGCCCGAGCCGCATCGCTGCTGCTGCTGGAGCCGGCAATCTCCTACCTTTGCTTCGGCCACGAGATCGACGGCAAAGCCAGGGAGGGCGGTTATCGGGATGCGATGAACCGGGTGGAGCGGCCCATTCTATCCACTTTCAGTTCCCGCGATATTCCGCTCAGGAATCTTTTCCATCTCGCGGTGGTACGCGATTCCGACTGGGGTGAGCAGAAGATAGCGGGACTGCCGCCGAGCAAATTCGCCGCACTGGGCGGCTACGGCCCCGGCGGGCTGCCGGCGGGTGAAAGCAAGACCATCGAAATGCCGCGGGCAGGCAAGAAGTATCCTTCAGGCGAAGCCGGCATCCTCATCTACGGCGTCGACGGGAGCAAAGGACAGATCACAGGGCATGGAGATGTGGCCACAGAGTTTACGGCGTGGGCCCATCTGAACCTGGTTTCCGGCCCGGAACTGAGTGAGAAACGATGATGACTCCGGCGCCGATGAGTCCGGTTGCAGACGATCCCGAAGTGCCGGTTGAGCGGGAGCTGAACGTTCTCAGGATCAGCCTGTGCCTGCCGGGCTTTTCAGAAACCGGACAACTCGGCGCCGTCACGCCGGGCGACAAGACTCGCGTATCCTTCGAGATCTCGATTCGGGGAGAAATGGTAGGCAGTCTGGAGGCTACGTCTGAAGAACTGGGTCTCCCATTGACGCTGGGGCAGGCGCGGGAATCGCAGTCGGACGAAAGCGCTTTTCATCTCCCTGGCCACATTCTTGCCGCTCTCGAAAGCGTGGCGCCGCGGGACGGCTGGCCTCTGTGGCTTTCGTTTCCCCGATATTCGGGCTACCTGCCGGTATTGCCGTGGGAGCCGCTCCTGAAAAGCCGGCTCGACATTCCGATTCTGCGGCTTTCCTACACCGACGTGCAGCCCATCGGTTCCAGCGAAACGCGCGACGTAGCTGTATGCTTCAGTTTCCCCAGAGCTAAAGAGTTCTTGGCGGCGAGCAGCCGGCAATATCAGGCGCCCGAGCGCACGATACGCTACTTTTTCGATCGTATCCCCCCCAATCTCGCCCCCTACAGCACGTTTCACGTCTTTGCCGATCGGGAAATGTACCCGGTCCTGACTTCGGTCCGCGACCAGAATCCCACATTCCGCATCGTTGTTTACGATGCGGGGAATGCCGCGAACTATCACGCGCCCGACGCCGACCCTGAACTGAGCGCCGCGTCGTTCGAGGCTGTCGATAGTCCCTGGCTTGTGTGGATCCGCGATGCGCTGGGCGAGACGAGCGTCGATCTGGTTCACTTCATCAGCCACGGATACCTCGGTAAAGAAGAGGGCTTTCTGGCGGTTTCGCATTCACTGGTATCGAACGACGAAGAAGAATGGTCCCGATTCATCGGCGCAAGGCAACTCTGCACGTTTCTCGATCAGGTCGGGGCATGGTCGGTCGCATTCAGCTCGCCCCAGGGGAACTATTCCATCTCAGGGCTTCGCATGCTGCAGGACCAGATCGCGCGGATGCGCCCGGGTCCGGTTCTTTTTCACGACGTGGCGCGCGATCCGGAACGAGCGGGGTGGGACGCCGCATTTCAGTACACGTACGCGCTGGAAGAGGCGGAGGCGCCTCTGTCGGAAGCCGTCAGCCTGTGTTGTCACCCGGACTGGGCACTGCCGGGAACGGCGCCCGATACCAAGACCCAGCAACTGCTCAAGGAACTCACGGTGGCGGGCCGGATGCCGGACGTATTCGAACGCGGCGAAAACACACCGAGCTGGCTTGCGTCGGGGCAGCGGGCCCTCGAAAGATCCGTCGCTCGACTGTTCGACGCTTCCTCCGAAAGTACGGATCAAGTGATGTCGGGCGGAGCGGCGGATGCGCTGCGCTTCGCCGCCAAACTTCTGCAGCGTCACGCGGCGAAAATTGCAGGGGATTTGAAAAAGCAATGAGCGCGCGCACCGTCGTTCACATTCAGGAGAGCCTGGACGGGACCAGCACTTCGTTTTCCCTGGATAGTCCGAAGAGCTATCCAAAGGCGGGGAAGTCTCTGCCCCTTTCCTCACGTCCCGGCGATTCTCCGTTTCGGGATTTGGAGAACGGGGATGGATCTCCCAACCAAGTTATGCAAGCGGGCCAGAAGCTGCTCGAGGATCTTTCGGCGCACCCCGCGGTAGGACCCGCGATCGACCAGGCGCTGCAGCAAACGCAGGGCGGGTGCAGTCCGATCCATCTGTGGATGCACGACGTAACCACCGCGGAACAACTGCCCTGGGAAGCGGTGTACCTGAAGAGCAAGGGCGAGTTCCTTGCCCTGGACGACCGCTGGCCGATTGCCAGGGTGCGCGAGGCCAACGAGGCAGATCCCCGGCTGGTATACGAATTCGAGCCGCCGCTGCGAATTACCGCCGTCCTGTCCGCCGCCGGCGACGACGCTCAGACACAGGCGCCCGCCGCGCCGCAGTGGCAGGCGCTGTACGCCGCGATTCGGAGAGGTCTTGCAGCGCCGGGAGCGACACCAGTCGCGCTTACGGTTCTGGTGGGGGAGGAAAACCTCCGCAACCAGATCGAGAGCCTGGGGATGGCGTGGATCAAGTGCGGGTACATCACCGATCGGGACGGATTGCTACAGGCAATCAGGGACTCGCGCCCGCATATACTTCACTTTTTCTGCCATGGAACCTCGGATGAGATCCCGTATCTTCAAATCGGCAGTTTCACCGATTGGGAGGCCGGAAGGGCAGGTACGATCCCCATCACGGCGGTAGAACTGCGGCAGCGCGCCGATCCGAAACAAGGAATCTGGCTAGTGACGCTCAACTGCTGCGAAAGCGCTACGCAGGCCCGGGACGGGCGGGGTCTTGCCAGCAGTTTGGTGGCGGCAGGCTTTCCAGCCGCGCTCGGGATGCGCGAGAGGATAGACGTTGGGCTAGCTCACAAGGTGTGTGACTCGTTCTATCCGGCGATCCTCGAGCTCATCAATCAGGCGGCGCCGGGCGGTCCGACCAGCGACATCGAGTGGGCCCAGGCGCTGAGCAACGTGCGGGCCAGCCTGGCCGGAGGGGGCCCGAGCGGATTGCCACCCCAGCAGGCGGCGCGCGACTGCAAGACGTGGACGATCCCGGCTCTCTACACCCGCCGGGAGCCGTTCATGCTGAAGCGTATCGCGAGTCAGGCTCTGGCGCCTCCGGGTTTGTCGGAAGCCAAAAAGCGCCAGATCGACTATATACAGGAACTGCAGCGGCAGAGAACCAAGGCCGCGGAAGACTATAAAGACCTTCCTCCAGAGGCTCTGCGCGCCATCCTCGCGGATTTCGACGGTCAGCTTGAGAAAGCTACGGTGCGGCTCACTCAGACGAACTGATTCCCCAACCTATGAACTGGCCAACAGAGCTCCAGATTAACGCCTACCTGGGCGGCGAAAAGAAGGCCGCTTCCAGCGCGCTGTCCGAAGACGCCAAAAAATGGCCGCTACGCAATGCGCCCCCGAGGGTGCGGACGTTTCTTAAGCCGCCGGCCCCAGCGGATCTCCGCGACTGGAAGAGCAGCCAGGTGGGCTGGGGAGTGGTTGCCGCGGAAACTCCGGGCCTGACCGAAGACCAGAAGCGCACCTCGAGCGATCTGCCCGAACCGATTCGTACGCTGATTAAAGACAGGGGCAATGCGCCCGTTTTTCGTTATCGCGGCGGCTGGGATCAGCGGTTCCGGCTGCTTCGATCTTATGAGCGGGGTCTTGATGTGGCGATCGGCCAATCGCCCGAGGGGCTCGGCCGTGAATGCATTCCGCGGTATCTGTTGATCGTCGGAGGGCCGGATGAAGTTCCGTGGGAACTGCAGTATGTCCTGAATTCACACTACGCCGTAGGACGCCTGGCCTTGAGCGGAGATGAACTGGAAAACTACGTGGCGGCGTTGCGATCGGACTTTGGGAAATCGACGGCTCAGCCTAAGAACGCGTTGGTCTGGGCAACGAATTCGGGATCGGGCGATATTACGGGACTGATGCGGGATGCGATCGCCAGTAAAGTCTTCGCGAAGCTCTCGGGCGACACCGACCTTGCCGCGGGCACAAAATTTCTGGACGGAGCCAATGGCGCGACCGGGAGCAAGCTGATTGAAGCGTTATCCGGGAGCAATCCGGGCCTGGTTGTAACCACCAGCCACGGGCAGACGTATCCTCTCGACAATCCGGAACTGCTGGGGAAAAGTCTGGGGCTTCTGGTGGATCAGGACTTCGCCTCGGTGCAGGTTTCGGATCTTCTGGCCGTCTGGCAGCCCGATGGCGCCATCTGGTACGCGCATGCATGCTGTTCGGCGGGCTCGGCCATCCGGACTCTTTTCGAGGGGCTGTGTCAGGAAGGTTCCGAGGTGGATCGCGTTCTGAAAGGCGTGGCGAAAAACGGCGACAGGGTTGCGCCCCTTCCGACTGCGCTGCTGGGCGCGAAGAAGCCGGGCCGCGCATTCATAGGGCATGTGGAACCAACCTTCGACTGGACGCTGCGCAACCCGGATACGAGGCAGACGCTTACGGATTCGATCCAGCAGGCGCTTTATGGGGAGTTGTATCAGCCCTCTCCCGTCGGACACGCATTCCGGAGATGTTACGACCGGTTGAGTTCTCTTTATTCGTCATATGATGCGGCGTCCGTGGAATTCGGCCGCGGAGGCGCGACGCGCGATGCCATGCTGAGAGATCTGCTTTGCGCACGCGATGTGCAGAGTATGGTGATCCTCGGCGATCCAACGGTCGCCTTCCCGCTTTGACCTTAACTGCAGGGCCCGAGAGTCGCGATTCAACCCCTAAAAAGGCTATCACTAACTAAGTACACCGTTTCGAAAGTTCGTACACGTATTGCCAGACCGCTTGGTGACGGGGCGCCTACTGGGCCCGGCTCCGTTCGGAGCCACGACCGTGAGGGAGTGATCCTCTCGAAATACAAGATCGTATTTATGAAACGGACTACTAAGTTGGAGAGAAACGCGCCTCGTTTCGCCTTAGACGGGTTCTTTCCGGTGAAAGTCTTTAGTTTAGTGTTCAGGTCATTAGTTAGTATTCAAGGGGGGAGTTTAACAATTCCACTTGCCTGAGCCATCTCGCTATGGTAAAAAGTAGTGCTTGAACTTATCGTTCGTTGCCGAGGAGAGTCGATCCTCCGTGATTTCGCTTGCGTGGCCTCTACTACCCCACGGGGCCGATGGGATGCTCCATGTTGCCAGCACGCGGGGCAACTGAGCTGGCGCCTTGTGCCGATGGGGAGAGGCGAATTCCACAGGGTCTCCCCGAGTGTTTTTCGCCGGCGTTTGCCGGGGGGCGGACGTACCTGCCGCTACAAAGTTGCATCATGCAAGGATGAACCCCGATCTTCAATTTGAGCTCGATCCCTGGATCAAGTGGCTGCGGCCGGCCGCGGGCGCCAAAGTTCGGCTCCTCTATTTCCCCGCAGCAGGCGCCAGCGCCGTCAGTGGTCTATCATGGCGCCAGATTTTGCCGCCTTACATTGACGCGCTCGGTGTGCAGCTACCGGGGAGAGGGGAACGCTTCCAAGAGCCGCCGATTAGCGACTTGCGGGTAATCGTGCGGGCGCTGGTGGCGGCAACCCGTCCGTTGCGAGACCGCCCCTACGTGCTCTTTGGGCACAGCCTCGGGGCGCTGATTGCCTTCGAATTGACCCGCGCATTACGGCGGAACAGTGAACGCCTGCCGATTCACTTGTTTGCCGCGGCGCATCGTGCGCCCCAGGTTCCGCAGACCGATCCGCCGGTCCACCAACTTCCGGAAGGGGACTTCGTCGCGGAGTTGCTCCGCTTGGGAGGCATGGCTCCGGAGATTTTGGCCGACCGGGACCTAATGGAACTGTTACTGCCCGCTTTGCGTGCGGATTTTGCGATCCACGAAACGTATACCTATGTGGATGAGCCGCCGCTTGCTTGCCCCATTACGGCTTGCGGTGGTCTGGAGGATGCCGAGGTTTCGTTTGAGGAACTCGCGGCGTGGCGGCAGCAGACATCGTCGGCTTTCGAGCTGCGGCGTTTTAAGGGAGGCCACTTTTTCGTCCATTCAGAGGGGCAGGCACTTATTGAGACGATTAATACCAAGCTGCCGCAGTACCGGCACTTGGTCTGAAGGCGCTTGTCGCTTATCGCGTCGATTTGACTTGAATTCAGGCGCTAGGTAGAATCAACGGGGCGTGCGGCGAGGTTGGAGGGGGAATTCCCTTATTCAAAGGGTCCGCTCTGACATGAGACGCCCGTTTAGCTAATCTACAAATGGAGTGCTGCGGCCCTATTCATGGATACGAACGGTGTAATTAAGCGAAAACCAACGGCCCCGAAACCGGAATTTGACGTTCGGTTGCGATCGGCCCTGCCCGGCAGGGAGCGGTGGGAAGTCGAGAGTATCCGCCGAAGACCGCGTCTCGCGGCGGCGGTGCAGAATGAGCTTCAGCAGAATCGCGGGTTACTTTCGGTATCCGCCAATCCTATGTCCGGCCGCATTCTCGTGCTTTATCAACCGGGCACACTGGACGGCCAGATGGGGACGCTAATCATGGCGGCCTTGAGAAAGTTCTCCGCCAGCACTTTCCCTGAAGATGCAGTCGGGCTCTCTCTAATTCAAAACCCTCTAGTCCGGCTGGTAATCGAAGCGGCGCCCGACCGCAAATTGGTCAACCGGGCAATGGCGGCATCCATTCTGAGCACGGTAGGAAATTTCGTGATTGCCGGATGCACGTCGGCTCTTCTTGGAGCGGTTGCCAGAGAGGGCGGCGGTAAGAGTAAATCCAGAACGTCCGACCTGTGGTTTTACGGATTCGTGACTGCAATATCCGCCACGGCGGCCGTAATCGTTCGACACTACCAGAATAGGTTCTGGAAGGCCCTGGCTACTTCCACGGAGCATGAATTGCGGGTTCGCGCCTTCGCTCATCTCGAAGAATTGGACATGGCCTATTTCGACGGCGAGAGCACGGGCAGTTTGATGAATGTGCTCCAGGCCGACCTCGGAAATGTCAGCCGATTCGTTGAGACTGGCGCCGGCACGGCGCTCGAATCCGCGGCTTCAGTGGTCGTGTCAATCGTCCTTCTATTACTAGTGGCGCCCGGCATTGCCGTTCTGGTTGGGTTGCCCATGGCCGCGGTATTTCTCACCTATCGGTTTTTCCAGAGGCGCCTGACACCGCGGTACGCTTTGGTCGGCCAACTTTCCGCGGAACTGAACGGCGTGCTGTCCAACAGTCTGTCGGGGATCGCCACTGTCAAGAGTTTTACCGCCGAAGAATTCGAATCACGCCGGCTTCGGGAACTCAGTGAGAAGGTGCGCCTCGCCAATCTGGAAGCGTCGTCGGCGGCATCGGCATATGGTAGCCTTCAAGGTGGAATTTACGGCTCGATAGCGGCTTTTGCCCTCGCGCAGGGAGGCGTTTCGGTGGAGGAGGGCAGCCTGTCCCCAGGCGCTTTCCTTACTTTGGCGCAGATGGTACCGCGGCTGATGTCCGCGATGAACTCACTCAACGACCTGTACGATCTCTATCAAAACGCTACTGCCTCCGCCGGACGGGTTATGGCGCTCATGGATATACGCCCCAAAATCCGAAATGGCAGACGTCATCTGGCGCTCGAAAATGTCCGTGGTGAAATCTCCTTCGCGGGTGTTGTCTTCGCTTACCAACCGGGGTACACGGTGCTCAAGGGTTTGGACTTACAGATTCGCGCGGGTGAAACAATTGGTGTAGTGGGCGCAACCGGCGCGGGTAAGACTACTCTCGTAAAACTACTACTTCGTTTCTACGACGTCGACCAGGGTTCCGTGACTGTGGACGGGCTGAATGTGCGCGAGCTGATACTCAAGGACCTGCGAAAAGTGGTTGGATTCGTCAGCCAGGATGTGTATCTGTTCGATGGCACGGTGTATGACAACATCGTCTACGGCCGTCCCGGCGCATCGCGGGAGCAAGTGATTGAGGCCGCCCGGGCGGCCGAGGCGGACGAGTTCATCAACCGTCTACCCGCCGGCTACGACTCGCCAGTCGGCGAGCGCGGAGTGAGACTGTCAGCGGGCCAGCGACAGCGCATTTCGATTGCGCGCGCGATTCTCAAAGACGCCCCGGTTCTGGTGCTGGATGAGGCTACCGCATCTGTCGATAACGAGACGGAAGCCGCCATTCACAGGTCTATTGAGCGGCTCGAAGCGGGGCGCAGCATGATCGTCATCGCACACCGCTTATCGACAGTCAGGAATGCCCACCGCATCTACGTGATGGAAGACGGTAAGATTCTGGAGCAAGGCAAGCATGACGACTTGCTCGCCCGGAACGGTCTTTATGCCTCCCTTTGGAACGTCCAGACTGGAGCTGCCCGGGGATCTGGAACAGATGGAGGAGAGAAGCACGGTTTATAACAAGAGAGGCAATAGTACCAATATGAACAAATATGCCGCGCGGGGAAGAGCTAAGCCGGGGGGGAAACCCTAAAATGATTTTTTATGAAATCGCGATTTTATCCTTGTTTTGAGTTCCGCGGATGAAGTAATGTATTTAGGAGGAGAGCTTAAGTATGCCGGACAAAACACCGTTGGTAACCGACCAGACTCTAGGGAAAGTGGTAAAGGCCGCAGCTGAGTTGAGCCTTCCGGGCTTCAGTTGTTACATGGACAGACAGATCGGTGAGGGCGCACTTCACACCCTTGGCAGCCTTGTCGCAGCCTCTCTTTTCGGGCCAATCGGATATGTCCTGGTCGGCGCTAACTCTTTCTCGAAATCGGAATCCGGTAAGAACCTGCTTGAGCTCGTTGATTCAAGGTCCGCTCGCCAGGAGCCGGTGAAGGCCTCACACAAATAGGGTCCGGCAAGGCACAAAGGCCGATCCGAAAGTTAGTCCACACATCCTCGAGTGGAGGCTTATTCTTTGTACGCCAGTGTCAGTTATTGGGATCGGTGATAGTTTTTGACAGATTACTATGGGTAATAAACTAATGATTTTCGTTGTTGGCGCAGGCGTCGGTTATGCGTTTGCCAAATACCCCAAGCAGATCACTCAACGTGTGATCAAGGGCGGCTTGGTGGTCGGGTCGAGGCTACGCGAACTACAAGAAGAGGTCGCCGAGGACATCGAAGATCAGGTCGCGGAAGCTCGCGCGCAAGCTGCTAGCGAATAGAAGTTCCCAGCACGCGAGCTTTACGACAGTTCTCCACAGGTCAAGAATTGAGTGGGGCGGAGCTGTGTTTTGCAGGGCGGCAAAGTGACTGCGTGAGAATGACGGAGTGACTGGTGATCAAGGCCGGTGAAGATCTGCAGGGATACCGGTTATCCGCCGCGCAACGCGGCGTCTGGGGCGCCGCGGCTCTCGACGACAATCATTCCGCGTATAACATCGCTGAGTACTTCGAGATTCCCGGTGCTATCGATCCTGTCATATTTGAGCGGTCGCTGCGGCGCGTTGTAGAGGATGCGGACGCGCTTCGCTTGCGCATCTGCGACACGCCGGAAGGTCCGCAACAGTATGTTGCAGCCAAGCTCGACTGGAAGATGTCATTCGTCGACTTATGCGACGAAAACGATCCGGCGACAGCGGCGGATGCGTGGATGCGGCGGGACGTTGCCCGTCCAACCGATATCGGCCGTGAACCGGTCTTTGCCTACGCGCTGCTCCGTCTCGCGCCGAATCGCTTTGTCTGGTACGGCCGCTACCATCACATCTGTATTGACGGCGTTGGGCTTTCGATGGTGGCCCATCGAGTTGCCTCCATTTATTCGGCGCTAGTCGAAAGCCGCCCTGTGGAGCCGTCGCCGTTTGCATCCTCCCTCGAGGCGCTGGAATTCGACAGAAGCTACCGGCTATCTTCGGATTACGTCCGCGACCGGGGTTACTGGCGCACCTATCTGGAGAACCGGCCGGCGGCGCTTACACTTTCAGGCAAGCCGCCTGCGCGGTCCAAAGGGTTCCTTCGCTGCACGGACTGGGTATCGCGATCCACCATAGAGTTGCTTCGCGCTCGAGGCGGCGGGCGGGGCGCCGGGCTGGCGGCAGTCATCATGAGCGCCAGTGGAATCTATCTTCACCGGCTTACCGGCGAGCCCGATGTGACTCTCGGAATGGCCGTTTCGGGGCGTAGGCCGGAGGCAATGCGAAACGTTGTCGCTCTTTGCTCGAATGCCGTTCCACTGCGTCTTCCTGTTTCCCCCGGGGATACCGTAGCTGACGTGCTGAGCCGAACTACGGCCGACATTCGGGAAGCATCCAGATATCAGCGCTACCGGTTGGAAGATCTGCGGAACGACTGTGGGTTGCGGCCGTCCGATCCCGGAATTTACGGCACGATCGTCAACGTGATGCCGTTCGATTACGATTTGAATTTTGCCGGAAATAAGTGCCGCGTTCGCAATATCGGTAATTGGTCGGTTGATGATTTGCAGATCGCCGTCTATGACCGGCGGGACGAAGCGGATGTATGCGTCGAGTTTATTGGGAATCCTCAGCATTACACCGCTGAGATTCTGGGTGACCACCTACGGAACTTTTGCGGACTGCTGGAGCAGTTCGGTAGGACCGGTGACGAAGTTCCGCTTCGGCGTATCGAGATGCTCACGCCGTCAAGCCGGCGCAAAGTTATCGAGGGTTTTAACAAGGCTACTCCGGGCGTGCGCGACGCAACGCTCCCGGATCTATTCGAAGCGCGAGCCGAGCTTGGTCCGAGTGAGCCCGCGCTTATAGCCGCGGGCGAGACGCTGACTTATGCGGACCTGAACAGGAGGGCCAATTGCCTGGCGCACTACCTCATCGCGCGGGGCGCCGGTCCCGAGTCCCTGGTGGGTATCTGCTTGCCGCAATCCGCGCAGATGGTTGTCGCGGTCCTGGCCGTCCTTAAGGCCGGGGCGGCGTATTTGCCGCTCGATCCCCTCTATCCAGCGCGGCGGCTGCGGGAAATATCGACCGATGCAAAACCGGCGCTGGCGCTTACGAGCGGCGCGTTGAGCGCGCTACTGGATGACACTCCACTCGTCGTAGTGGACGCTCCCGATACTGTGCAGGCTCTTGCCTCGGCTCCATCCCATAACCCCCGCGACACGGATCGAAACTGTGCGCTGCGCTGTCAGAATCCCGCTTACGTAATCTACACATCCGGATCCACCGGGAAGCCAAAGGGCGTTGTTGTCACGCACGCCGGCATTGCCAGTCTGGCGGCGGTTCAGGCGCCACGTCTGGATTTGAAACCGGGCTCCCGGGTGCTGCAGTTTGCCTCGCTGAATTTCGATGCATCGCTCTGGGAATTTGTGATGTCGCTAACTACCGGCGGAGCGCTCGTCCTGGCCGACGACGAAGCGCGCGGCGGCGAGGCTCTATGCAGGTTGCTGTTAGACCGAAAAGTAACACACGCCTTGCTGCCTCCAGTGGTCCTTTCCACTATCGAGGAACCTTCGGCGCTTCCGCTTCAATGCCTGATTGTCGGTGGTGAAGCTTGCTCGGCCGCCGTGGCATCGCGGTGGTCGGGCGGGCGGCGGATGGTGAATGCCTATGGGCCGACAGAGTCTACCGTCTGCGCGACCATCAGCGAGCCCCTATGCGGTGACGAGGCGCCGCCGATCGGAAGACCCGTGTGGAACACTCGCGCCTATGTCCTCGATGCGGCGCTCCAGGCAGCGCCGGTTGGTGTTTCCGGAGAGTTATATGTCGCAGGCTCGGGCTTGGCGCGTGGTTACCTGAACCGGCCGGGAATGACGGCTGAGCGCTTTGTGGCAGACCCCCAAAGTCCGGCGCCGGGCGGACGAATGTATCGCACCGGCGACCTTGCCCGCTGGCGTTCCGACGGAACTCTGGAGTTTGTGGGCCGCGCCGATCGACAGGTGAAGATCCGTGGTTTTCGGATCGAACCCGGCGAGATTGAAGCGACGCTTCGATGCCACGAACGGGTGCGTGATGCACTGGTCGCCGTGTCTGAGAAGGCCGGGCAAAAGCAGTTGCTGGGGTATGCGATTGCGCGCCGCAAGGAAGTGGAGGAGCCCGCCGGGCAGCACTCCGAAGTGGCGCTCTGGCGCGAGATCTACGAGACGACCTATGCGGGGAGCGCACCGTACGGCGGCGACTTCGATATCACAGGCTGGCAGAGCAGCTACACCGGTCTTCCTATCCCGCCGGACGAGATGCGGATTTGGGTCGATGAAACCGTAGCCTCGCTGAGGCGCTTAAGGCCGTCGCTGGTAGCTGAGATCGGGTGCGGAACCGGGTTGCTGCTGACGCGTCTAGCCGCGGAGTGCGAAAGTTACACCGGTCTCGATTTCTCATCGGAAGCGATCGCCAAACTGGGCCGGTATCTCGCTGGCCGTCGAGATCTCACCCATGTGGAATTGCGGCCAGGGCTAGCGCACGACCTGAGTTTCCTTCCCGACGACAGCATCGATCTGCTGGTTTTGAATTCGATCGTGCAGTATTTCCCGGATACCCGCTAT
>Ga0182024_10010333_pt1 | contig 19024 bp, 21 predicted proteins | sample P32metaG_FD_120480 | JGI IMG/M metagenome (GOLD analysis project Ga0182024, IMG submission 120480) | Permafrost microbial communities from Stordalen Mire, Sweden - P3-2 metaG (Illumina Assembly) | ecosystem: Environmental > Terrestrial > Soil > Wetlands > Permafrost | place: Sweden: Stordalen... | reverse complement strand
ATGGGGCCGGTCAGACCCATGAAATTCACTACCAGGACCGGCACGTCGCCGTCCCAGATGATGCGTTGGATCTGGCTCGCGGGAAACGGGAAGGCGCTGTGGGCGTTGAAGCGCATCACTTCTTTATCGGGGCTGACAAAGCGGCCGACGGGGGCGCGGTCGGGGAGCAGGCGTTCGATGAGGCGCACTGCCTGGAAGAATTCGAATTCGCAGGGGTTGGCGCGGAGCTTGGCTTCCATGCGGGTGTATCTATCCGCTCCCTTACGGTCGCGGTTCGGTGCAGGCGGAGTCGCATCTACATCAGGATTGTTTGTCCCGCTCTCGGTGGCCATTCTTTTAGCGCCTCCTTTCTCTGTTTGGTACGCACCACGAGCTGGCTGAAGCTGTTGAGGGATACGTACTCGCCCAGGAATCGTTCGATCACGCTGGCGAAGAGAAAGACGCCTCCGCCGGCGAACATGTCTTCGTCAAGTTCGAGCTGTACACGTGTGCCGCGCGCGAAGGTGATGCCGTTTTCAGAAATCAGGCGCGCGAAATGGCGCGCGCTGGAGATGCGGGTGATGCCGTCGATCTGCTTTTCCGAATAGGCGGAGCCGGTGAAGTTGTAGAGTTTTAGAATCTCCTGAAACGCCTCCTTCCCTTCGTCGACCAGCGACAGATAGTTGAGCGAAAGATGCGAGATCAGACGCCACAGCGCCGCTTTTCCGGAGGGAGGGCGAATCGAGGATGTCGGTTTGCGCAATGCTACGATTCGCTTGATGGCTGCGCCGCCTTCGATTTCGAAATCGCCCGTTTCGTTGGCGAACGTCAGGCGCGCGGGCAGATCGCGATTGGTACAGGTGGTGCGCAGCGTGAGCGTGTCGATGTCGGGATAGACGGGGCGGGCGGAGAGATCGACGAGCGAGATCGACATCTCCGTGCCTTCATCGCCCACCCTCGCGGACTGACGTCTATGGGCGAGCCAGAAGGTCTGCTTCTTGTCTTTTTGGGTGGCGTGGCGGAAGGAGTAGAACGGCTCGAAGCGCATCACTTCATTCGACTGGGGGTTGATGCTGAGCACTTCATCGATGGAGAAAATTTCGGTCGCTTGCGGGCGGCGCACGTCGGGAACCACCGGGTATTCGTAGCGGCGCTGGTCGAGCAGGATGGGCTCGGCGGTCTGGCCGAAGAGATTTACGATGGGCGTCGTGTTGACGCGGAATGTTTTTGCGTTGACGCCGAGTTCGAGCATCTGGCGGCGTTCGGTTTGCTCGAATTGCGAGATTAGAAAGACCAGCTCGAAGCGATTCTTGAACCCGGTGGCGAGGGCTTCGCTTAGTCCGGTGACGTCGAAGAAGAAGAACTTGTCGGGGAAGGTGAAGTATTCCTGCAGCAATCGATAGCCGGGAAAACTGCGGCGCGGATAGGGCAGCATCGATTCGGCTTCGGTGAATCCGGCGGGGCGGCAGCAATCGCCGCGCAGCACGACGGGCCGCACGCGCGAGTTCGGAGTGGGGTCGCGAACGAGAACCTGCACTGTATTGGCACTGAGCAGCTCGTAGAGCGTGTGCGAAACATTGGCCTCGCCGCTGAGGTGCAGGCGAAGCGTATCGATGCCTAACTGCGGTAAGAGAACGTCCTGCGGAGCGCGAAGTTCGACGCGAATGGCGGCCACGGCATCGAGCGATTTCACGGGCGGCGAGAGGCGGTCGGGCGAGGTCCATTCGCCTTCGACGATGCGCAGAGGGAGCACGGTGGTTTCAAAACAAGTTCGGAACTGGCAGGGGACGCCGGCGACGGGCCGCGAGTTGAGCACGGCTCCGCGGGGGACTTTTTGAGGCGTGGCGGCGCCACCCTGCTCGGCATCGAGATGCATTTCGACGATCGACATGGAGGGCAGAGGACGGATGTAATGCGGGTAGAGGATGCTGAGAAGAGCCTCGGTAATCTCGGGAAATTCGTCGTCGATTTTGAGATGGACGCGGGCGGCCAGGAAGGCGAAGGCTTCCAGCAGACGCTCTACATGAGGGTCGTCGCACTTGTCGGGTTCGAGGATCAGGCGGCCGGCGATTTTCGGGTATTTCTGGCCGAATTCGGCGCCTAGCTGGCGGAGGTAGGTGAGTTCGCGCTCGTAGTAGAGGAGGAGTTCGTCACGCACGGGGGGGCTCCGGGCGATGGGATGGAGCGGACTTGGCGCGTCCGGGCTGCGCCCGGATGGACCGATTAATAATCGGTCCGCAGGTTGCCAACCTGCCCCACATTCTACGACTCGGACGGGGCGAAAAATCGGGGACAGCCCGCTCTGTCCATGTGGCGTCGTAGGAGATTGTATTTTTCGAGGTGTTGAGCGCGCCTTGTGCCCAATTTTTCGCGGGCATTAGCGCTCGCCTCGGATCTGGTATTCGCCGCTGGCTAGCTGGAGCTCGCCGTCGAAGGAGACGTGCTCGGGGGAGGGGTCCATTTGCAGGGAGCCTTCGATCTGGAAGCGCAAGGCGCGGATGCCGACTCCGGTGCCTTCGATCAACACGACACGGATGTTGCGAAGGCGTGGTTCGAACAGCGCGATGGTGCGTTCAATCTCGACTTGGAGTTTTTGCCGGTCCTTGGGTGCGTCGGCGCTCATGGCCGAGAAGTCGGGCAGGCCGTAGTTGTAGAGAGACTGCGAAAGCTCGGCCATCGAGTCGGGGGCGGCGTAGGGATTGCGGCGCGTGTTCAGGAGCCACTCGAGATCGCGACGCAGGGCGGATTTCAAGCCGCGGACGCTGGCGGATCTGGTGCGATAGGGGTCGGCGGTGGCGGACGCGGGGATGGAGCGGTCGCGATCGCGATCCCGTTCGCGATCGATGAGGCGGTCGATGAGGGGCTGGGTTACGGGTTGGTCGGCGTCGGATCTAGCCATGGGCGTCCCCTTCGGGGTTGGGCAGACACAAATAAGCACACAGACTAAAGTCTGTGCCACCCGGACACATGGTGGCGTCCCCGTTTATCATCGGCCGCACTCCAGGGCTTGCACGGGGTCCAGGCGCGAGATGCGGGCGTAGAGTTTTTGCTTCGTGGGTTCGTCGCGCAGCAATTTATAGAGCATTACGAGAGGCTGGGCGACGATTTCTCGCGATTCCCATTCGTCGAGCTGGTGCTGGTCGATCGATTGCGTTAGCTCCTCTAAAATCGGCTGGGCCAGCGTTTCGTGGTTGGTCATCATGCAGATCTGGGCTAGCTGCAGTTTGCGTTGAAATTTTGCGCGGCCGGATTGCTGGCGTGGAATTTCCGAGGCTAACATCTGGATCGCTTCATTGGCGCGGCCCGCGCGGGCGGCTTCGACGGCTAACACGAATGAATCGGGCGGCTCGGGTTCAGAGGGCTTAGCGGCGCTCACGCCGGGATTGTCAAAAACGGCCGCGGCGGGTGGGAGCGCGGGGGGCGCGGGCGCGGCCAGCTCCTTCAACCAGACGTGCGTTTCGGTGCTGGCGACCGGAGTTTCATCCGAGAATTCCCAGTCCGGCAGGCGCGGCAGATCGGCGAGCAGAGCGCGCACCTCACTGCGGATCGCGGCGGCGACGTGGGCGTAACCGCTCTGCTCGGCGGCATTGACCACGTGACGCTGGAGGTCGAGCCAGGCGCGTCCGTAGGGTTGCGCCATCGCAGTTTCGGCGGTCTCTAACAACTCGCTCCAGTTGAACTCGCCGGCCAGACGACGGATGGTCTGGCGGATCGCGGTGGGCGGTGGAACCAAAAGGCTCGGGTCGGGCGGACTGCTGTAGCCGCGCAGCTCGCCCCAACGATAGCCGCGCAACAGAAGATACGCCCCGGGGCTCCCGGGATTCTGCGCACGCAGAAATTTCGCCACGGCCTGGAGGCGCGCTGTGACGTCATCGAGGTCTAGAGGATCCAAGGTTACGACAGGGGCGGCTGCTTTTTTTGGTACGGGAGCGCCGCCTTCGGCAACAACCGAATCCTGGAGAAGTGCGGGCTCGTCATTCAGACCAGATTCGGGCTCCGGCGCCGGGGCGCTGCGGCCTGGACGCTTTTGAAGAATCTGATTGGCGATTAGCAGGACCTCTTCGACGGCGGTTCGCAGAGGGACGAAGCTGGGTGCGTCGTAGCCGAATTTTTCATCGCACAGCGATCCGAGCGACGCGATCCCGGCGAGACTTCCATCCATCGCTGCGACCCACGCCTCATACTGCGCGGTCGAGGTGGAGGCGGAATCTTTGTCGAAATCCTCGACCGTGGGCTTGCCTTCCGTGATCGCGGCTTGGCGGGCCTGCTGTTTCGCTTCGCTCTGCGCGGCGTCCTCTTCACTGCCGACGCGGCGCGATTCGAGGTAATGATGCAGACCAAAACCGCCGGCGGTTATGGGCGTGAAGCGAACGGCATCGACGAGACGCTCGCCAACCCAGCCCAGCAGCACGATGCGCGGTTCCAGGTCGTCATCCTCAATTTCGGGATAGAGAGTGTCCCAAAATTGTTCGAGGAGGCCGCGCAACAGTTCAAGGCCCTGTTGGAGTCCGGCGAACTTTTCGCGATGGAGAGCGGCTTCGGTTAGCCAGACGGCGAGCTGGAGATCTTTCGATCGCTCCGCAATCATTTTGCTCGAGAGTTCGAGGACCACGCGATAGTCGGCGAGTTTGCGCTCGCGCTGCCAGTCGCCTTGCGGGCCCGCGTCATCCTGGCGGCGCGCTTCCTTTATCTGATCGTAAATGGGATCGTAGCGGAGATTGGCTCCGCTGGGGTTCTCACCTGCGATGGGGGTCAGCAGATCCGGGCGGAGGGGCATGGGCTACGCCCCCTGGGATTCCAAAGTGGACTCGGCTTCAGACTCCGCGGACGTGAACTCAATTTTCCGGATTTCAAGCAGGGGCACATCTTCGCCGTCGACCGAAATCATGCGTTGACCGGAGGGGACGCTTACGCCGTCGACTTCTGCCCACTCCGTGGCGCGGCCTAGTTTTACATTGTCGTCGGCGTGACGCCAGGAAAAGGGCGCGAGCACGGGAAGGAGCACTTCTCCCAACTCTTTATCCTTAAACTTGGGGCCGGTGCGGACCAGCGCGGGAGCCCACAGGAGATCGCGAAGACGCTTGGGTGCTTCCATTTCGATCGACTCGATGTGCTCGAAGGGAATCCACAGGTAGGCGCCGGCGGCGAAGAGTTCGAGTCGCGGGCCGACGCGCGGGTCGGCGTCTTCGAGCGTTAAAAAAGGCTTGCCGTTAAGAGTGCCAGCGCGGGAATCTTCCGAGGCGGGGAGGACGGGGTAATCTTTCTTTTCGAACAGATCCCGACGGAGGCGTTCGCCGTGGAGCGCGGAGAAATAGAGAATCGCACCGACGCGCGCGTCAGGGCTCGTGTCGGCGAGAAGGTTCAGGTGCTTCTCGGCCCGATCGTAATCGCCCTTGAAGCACAACAGCTCGAACAGAAACGTGCGGCGCCGGGCGTCGGTGGGATTGTTCCTCACCTCTACGCCCAGCGCCTCGATCGCTTCGTTCAGTTTTCCGGCTTTGAAAAGCTCCTGAACACTCATGAAGGAGTTTAGCCGCCAACGTTGGTCGTGAAGTCGAAGTTCTTGATGGTCGCGGCGCCCTGCGTTCCATCCTTCTGTTGCGCGTTGTACTGGAAGGTGAGCTTGCCGTAGGAAAGCGACGCGTATTCCCAAACCACCCAGTCGTCGGAAGCTCCTACACCGGCTTCATTGGTGAAAGAGGCGCTGCCGGCGGCCTGTTCGATGTCAAACCCGAGGTCGATGCGATGAGAGGTTACCAACACGTTTTCCAGCGTGATGGTAAGGTAATCGATCTGGCTGCCACCGGCCTTGCGGACATACAGCATCACTTTGGTGATCGGTTTACCGGTGGTGCAATACGAGAAAAAGAGCGGGCTTGCAACGCTGGGCCTCGCCCGGAAATGCAGATCCTGCGCCCGCACTTTTCCGGCCCCCGCGCCGACTGTTCCAGAGCCGACTGTGGACATCTGATAGCAGCCCCAATAAAACGAGTCGAGTTCGACTGCTCCACTGTGTACGGAATCTGTGGATTCACCCTTGATTCCATCAGGCATCAAAAAACCATCTACTGTAGCCATATTGCCTATCTCCTTGTCTCTATTCGCGTGGAAATTCAGAAAACCGGATCAATGTTTTACGACTTTTGCGCGGGCGCCGGAAGATCCGCGACCAGGCGCAGGCCGACGCTTAGTTCGTCGAGCTGGAAGTGCGGACGCAGGAACGCTGTGGCGCGGTAGACGCCGGGCTTGCCGGGAACTTCGGCCACATCGATCCTCGCTTCGCGCAAAGGATGCGACGCCTTGACGGTTTGGGACGCGGTATCGTCCGGCGTGACGTAGTGCTGAATCCACTGATTAAGGAAGCGCTCGCAATCCGAGCGCGACATGAAGCTGCCGAGCTTATCGCGCATCATTGCTTTGAGGTAATGGGCGAAGCGAGAGACGGCGAAAATATACGGCAATTGGGTGGATAAACGGGCGTTGGCGTTGGCGGCGTCCTTATCGTACACCTTGGCTTTCTGGCAGCTCTGGACGCTAAAGAACGCGGCGAAATCGTTGTTCTTGGAATGGACGAGAGGGATGAATCCCTGGTCGGCCATTTCCTTTTCTCGGCGGTCGGTGATCTGGACTTCGGTGGGACACTTCATGGCCAGATCGCCTTCGTCGGTGTAGAAATTATGCACCGGCAGGCCTTCGACCAAGCCGCCTCCTTCGACACCGCGGATTGCGGCGCACCATCCGTACATGGCGAACGCGTTGGTCAAGCGGGTGCCCAGCGCGTAGGCGGAGTTGCCCCACAGATACTTCTCGTGGTCCGTCCCGTCGACGGCCTCTTCATACTGGAAGGCGTCCACCGTCTTGGTATTTTTTCCGTACGGGAGGCGGAGGAGCATGCGGGGAGCGGTGAGACCGACGTAGCGCGAATCCTCGCTCTGGCGAAACGATTTCCACTTCGCGTACTCGGTGCTGTCAAAGACTTTCGAAAGGTCGCGCGGGGCGTCGAGGGTGGCGTAGCTTTCCAGGTTGAAGAACTCGGGACTGGCGGCCGATAAGAAAGGCGCGTGCGCGCCGGCGGCGGTCTGCGAGATTCGCTCCAGCAGCTCGATATCCTCGGGATGCTTCCCGAACTGGTAGTCGCCGATGAGGGCCGCGAACGGAGCTCCGCCGAATACGCCGAACTCCTCTTCGTACACCTTCTTGAAGAGCGCGCTCTGATCGAACTCGGGGGCGCGTTGCAGGTCTTTAAGAAGCTCGCGCTTGGAGACGTTCAATACCTTGATCTTCAGTTTGTCGTTGGTCTCGCTCTGATCGAGCATGTATTTCAGACCTCGCCAGCTAGCTTCGAGCTTCTGAAATGTGGGATGGTGCAGGATCTCATTGACCTGGATCGAGAGCAAATGATCGATCTGCGCGATGCGCTGGTTGATCATCGTCTCGGCATCCTTGGTGACAGTCATGGAGCCTTCGAGCACCTGGGTGACGAACTCCTTCACCAGGTCCTTGCCGCGCTCCTTGGCGCCCTCATCCTTGCCCATCCGCCCTTCTTCGACAATCTGGTCGAGCAGCCCTTTTTCGAGCACCTGTTCAGTTGCTTTGGGCGCTGCTTTTTGTGCGTCAGCCATTGGAACCTCCCGCGGGCTTGTCGTTCATTTCCTTCTTCAGTTTGTCCAGCTTATCCTGATCGCCGACGGCGCCGAGCAGCGCTTCCTCCAGCCGGTCGTTGCCTTGCAGGCTGGCGCGGAGGTTGCTCAGTTTGGTGCGGAGATCCATCAGCTCGGAAAGCGGCTTCACCTGGCGCACGACGTTTTCCGGCTCGAAGTCGTCCATGCTCTTAAAATGCAGGTCGACTTTGAGCTGCGGCGCGTCGGCGGACTCGGCCAGCTTGTTCTCGACCGCGAAGGCAAGATGCGGCTTCATCCCTTCGAGTACGCTATCGAAATTGTCGGGATTGACCTCGGTGAATTTGCGATCGCGCAGACGGGGCAGGGGCTCCGTCGGCTGACCTGTGAAATCGCCTAAAACGCCCATGACGAATGGCAACTCCTTGATCTCGATCGCGTCTCCGACTTCGACTTCATAGGTAATATGCACACGTGGCGGCCGGACTCGCCCCAATTTGGCATGTATACTTTCTTTGGCCATGATGATCCTCGCTCTCCTGTAGTGCGCGTGGCGGCGCAATTCGTTGCACCCGGCTCGCGCAATCACACTGTAACTCTTACTACGCGTTAAAGAAAGAGATTTCGGCTCAATCTGGACGTTTTCCGCCCGTGTCGAGTATATCCACGGTGGGGGATGAAGGTCAAGGCGGGGGGTTGAAGAATCGGGGAGAGATGGGGAAGGAGTGGGCCTGACGCTCGAAACGCAACCAGGCCCGGTGTTTAATCTACTACCAACTGCCGATTTCGTGATGATCGTAGGCTTCGCGCATTTTGCGGAGCTGATCGACGTCGGCCCACAGCGCGTCGCGCTCGGGGCCGGACAGATGGTTGCTGTCGAGCACATGTTGAATCGCGTTGATGGAATCGCCCAGATTGCCTTTATCGAATTTGCCTTTGTGCCATTGCTTGGCGAACTCACGGAGTTGCTCTCCGGCTTTGTTCAGCCTTTTCCGGTCGTCGCCCGGCACCTTCCAGACCTCGTAGCCATGGTTCAGATCCACTTGCACCTGATCGATTAGCGCGTCGATCTTTTCCGGATGATAGGGTCCGCCCTCCGGTCCATATTGCGCCAGCCCGACGACTCCGAATGCAGCAAGGGCAACCGTTAATGCCAATTTATGTCGCACAATTTCCTCCTGTCCGGTTAGATCCGGCTGAGGGTGGACTGTTTCGGATCGGGGAAGCGCGTCAAAGTTCGTCGCCGGGGACGGGGGGCTTGTTGCGTCCGGCACGCTTGAGGATTTTCTTCGTCTCGTCGAGGCTGGCCCGGCCGGCGCGTGTCAAAAAGTAGCTCTCGGTGCGGAGAGCCGATATTTTTTCCGCCACTGCGACATTGATCAACTGGTTCAGAGCGACACCCTCAGACTCCGCCAACCGCTTCGCCTCTTCCAGCAAGGAGGTCTGAAGCCGGAGTGCCACGTTACTTCTTCTCATGTTCCCGTCTCCTGAATTCTTCCCATATTTCGGCCGGCCGCGCGGCGGAAATGCCAAAAGACCCAGCCGCGGCGCTCAGATGCCTTACGTTAAATGTAGCGATACGATCCGCCTGCCCGTTGACTGCGGTCTCTAAAACCATTTCATCCGCCGGGTCCTTCAATTGTGGTCGCCATAAGAACCGAAAGACAACCTGCTCAATCACCGCGGCCAGCGTGTCCAAGAACAGGTTGGTTTCTTTGACACTCAATCCTGTCTCGGCGCGTTGTTCCGGCCTCGTCAATACCGACTCGTATTCCAGGAAGAGCGGAACGGACGCCAGTGCCAGAATGCGGCGATCGAGAGCTGCCATCAGAAGCTGCCTGGATGCTCCCCGATCGCTGCGCAGGCCAGCCACAACCACATCGGTATCGAGCACCAGACGCATGCCTTCCATAACAAGATATCACATGCAATATCGAGAGTCCGCTCAAGTTCCCTGCCCCTGTGCCGTTAAGACAAGCATGACGGCTCGGGGTCTCGCCCCGGCAATTGACTGACAGGAAGGAACTTCATGGCAACCAGCCTCCTCACACCGACCGATCAAAGCACGGCCAAGGCCGACATTCGGGCGGGTAAGTACCTCGTTTTTCATCTGGGCGCAGAAGAATTCGGAATCCAGGTGCAGAAGGTCCGCGAAATTATGGGGGTGCAGGATATAACCCAGGTTCCGCAGACGCCCCCACACGTTAAAGGCGTGATTAACCTGCGGGGAAAGGTGATTCCCGTGGTCGACCTTCGTCTGAAGTTCGATATGCCGGCCAGGGAGTATACCCACCGCACCTGCATTATCGTGGTGCAAGTTTCCGCTCCCAGCGGCACGATGCTGATGGGAATCGTGGTCGATGGTGTCGTCGAAGTGCTGAATATCGCGGGCGCCGACGTGGAAGATACACCGAGCTTCGGCAAAGAAGTCGAAGTGCCTTATGTGATGGGAATGGCCAAGCTCAAAGGCAAGGTCAAGATCCTTCTCGATATCGATCAGGTAATGACGGCTCGCGAGCTAGCGCGCCTCGACCCGACGGCGAAATAACGGAGCGATAGACCATGGTCGAAGACGTCATCCGGCAGCTCGATGAGCTGAGCGTGCGAATGGTGGTCGGTGGAGCCGATGCGCCGGAAACACTGCGATTCCTCGCGGCGATTGAAAAAACCGCTCGCGAGGCGGGCCGCGCGCCGGCAGCCGATGCGGCCATGGAGCTGAAGGCTCGCGCAACGGGAGCGGCAAGAACGTCGGTGGAGGAGTTTGAGCGCGTCGTCACCACCGGTATCGAAAACCTTCGACGGGCGCTCGAAGCAGCACCAGCGCCGGTTGCCGCGCCGAATGCCATCGCGCAGGACCTGGAGCTGATCGGCGACTTCGTCAATGAGGCCGGAGAACATCTGGCCACGATCGAGGCCCAGATCCTGGTTCTCGAGCGCGATCCTACGGCGGCCGATCCTTTGAACGCGGCGTTTCGCGGCTTTCATACGATTAAGGGTCTAGCGGGATTTCTCGATCTGGGCGACATCCGAGAGGTTTCCCACGAGGTGGAAACGCTGCTCGACCGGGCGCGCAATCAGGAATTACTGCTGACGCCGGCAATTATCGACGTGGTGCTCGAAAGCGCCGACTATCTGAAACGCGCCGTCGCCTGGGTCCATGCCGGATTGAGCGGCAAAGCGGGTGAAGCTCCGGCGTTCGACAAATTGCTGGAGCGAGTGCTCGCGGTTCTGGAGGGAACGCACGTGCAAGCCGCTGAACCGGAGCCGGTCGAAAAAGCCAAGCCAGTCGAAAAATCCGCCGCTTCTGAAGCCGAAGCCGCCTCGACCCTCCGCGTCGACGCAGGCAAGCTCGATTACATGATGGACATGGTGGGCGAACTGGTGATCGCGCAATCGCTAATCACGCATAATCCCGAGATCGGCTCGCTCGAAAGCGGTCCTCTGCAACGCAATCTGCAACAGCTTGGCCGGATTACCGCCGAGGTGCAACGCGTCGCGATGAGCATGCGGATGACCCCTGTCAGCACGTTGTTCGGCCGCATGAACCGCCTGGTGCGGGATCTGACGCGTAAGAACGGAAAGAAAGTCCGGCTGGATCTTTCGGGCGAAGAAACCGAACTCGACAAGGCCATCATCGAGCAGCTTGCCGACCCGATGATGCACATGGTGCGCAACTCGCTCGACCACGGCCTCGAAGGGCCGGAGGAGCGGGTCGCCAACGGAAAAACTCCCGAAGGAACGCTGGTGCTATCGGCGTCGCACCAGGCCAGCCACATCGTGATCGAGATCACCGATGACGGACGCGGTCTGAACACGGAAAGGATCTTAGCCAAGGCGCGGGAAAAGGGATTGGTTTCAGAAGGCCACAATCTGAGCGAGAACGAAATTTTCTACCTGATTTTCGAGCCGGGATTCTCGACCGCCGAAGTCGTTACCGACGTCAGCGGGCGCGGTGTGGGGATGGACGTGGTGCGGCGGCAGATCATGGGCCTGCGTGGACGAATCGAGATTCGATCGACCAAGGGGAAGGGCTCGACATTCCTGCTGCGAGTGCCGTTGACCCTCGCCATCATCGATGGACTGATCGTCGGCGTGGGACCCGAACGATACATCATGCCGATCAACTCCGTGCGCGAAATGCTGCGGCCTACTCCGGACATGATCTTCACCCTGGAGGGACGCTCGGAAATGGCGCTGGTGCGCGGCGAACTGCTGCCCATCGTGCGGCTGGACCGCCGTTTTGGAATTGAGGGCGCGCGACAGAATCCCGCCGAGGCTCTGTTCGTCGTGGTGGAAGCGCAGGGAACGCGATTCTGCCTTCTGGTCGACGAGATGTTGGGCAAACAGGAAGTGGTGATCAAGAGCCTGGGCGAAACGTTCCGCCAGGTAGCCGGAATCTCCGGCGGCGCGATTCTGGGCGATGGCCGGGTCGGCCTGATTCTCGACGTCAACGGTGTATTCCGGGAGAGAGTCAATGCATAAGACATTGCCGGATCCATCGCCGACGCTGAAAGCGCCGGTATTCGAAAAAATCCGCCTCCTGGCCTACGAGAAGTTCGGGCTGAATCTAACCGAGTCGAAGCAACAGTTGGTGGCCGCGCGATTGGGGAAGAAACTGCGCGAGTTGAAGCTCCCGAGCTACGAAGCTTATTACGACCTGGTTCTGGGGGACCGCAGCGGCGAATCTCTCATTGCGTTGATCGATGCGCTCTCGACCAACCACACGTCGTTTTTGCGGGAGGCTTCGCACTTCGATTTTCTAGCGAAGAGCGTGATACCGAAGCTGCGCAAACGGGCGACGATCGACATCTGGAGCGCGCCCTGCTCGACCGGCGAAGAACCTTATTCGATCGCCATAACGATGCTCGAACAGCTCGGGATGCCGGCCAAGCCCGCGTTGCGCATCCGCGCCACCGACATTTCGACGCGGGCGCTGGCGGTCGCGAAAAAAGGAGCTTATGCGGCAGATCGCCTCAGCTCCGTGCCGGCGCCGTTGATCAAGAAATATTTCACGCAAACCGGTCCCGGATTATTTCAAATCCGCCCGGAAATCGCCCGCATGATGGAATTCGACCGCGGGAATCTGATCGAGCCGATGCGCGCTACCCGTACGTTTCCGATCATCTTCTGCCGCAACGTCATGATCTATTTTGACAAGCCGACGCAGGAGAAAGTGGTGACCAACCTGTCGCAATTCTTAGAGCCAGGGGGCTACCTGCTGATTGGTCATTCGGAGAGCTTGATGGGAGTTCGACATTCTCTCGAGTATGTACAACCCGCGATTTACCGGAAGCCCGGAGTATTGGCGTGACGGCCATCGTCGTCGGCATCGCCGATTGCCAGACATCGAAGGATCGGAACTCGACTCTGGTCGCGTACGCGCTGGGATCGTGCGTCGGCGTCGGCGTGTTCGATCCGGCAAACTCTGTCGCCGGACTGCTGCACATCCTGCTGCCGGAATCGAGCCTGGATGCCGAAAAGGCGGCCAGGAATCCTTGCATGTTCGCCGACACCGGCGTGGTCCAACTGCTGAATCGTTGCCAGGAACTGGGAGCGGCGAAATCGCGATTGCGGGTGTGGCTGGCAGGCGGTTCCGCGTTGATGGACGCGCGCGGAATCTTCAATATCGGGAAACGGAATCAGCTCGCGGTGAGAAAAGCACTGTGGAAAGCCGGGCTGTTGACGCTCAGCGAAGATCTGGGCGGCCAGGGGTCGCGCACGGTGCGCCTGGAAGTGGCGACGGGAACGTTTTGGATTCGGGCCGGCGGCGCCGATCAGGAATTGAAAGCGGACGCACGCTTCGCCAAAGGAGTATGACATGGCCCTTCAGATCTTAATCGTGGACGACTCGCCGGCGATGCGGTCCTTTATCCGCCGCGTCGTGAGACTGAGCGGAATCGAGGTCGACCATTATTTCGAAGCGGGGAACGGTGCGGAGGCGCTCGAACAGCTCGCCGCCAATCCCGTCGATGCCGTGTTTACCGATATAAATATGCCGGTGATGGATGGAGAGGAGTTTGTCCGCAAGATGCGCGAGAACGGGTCCACCCAATCGATTCCGGTGATCGTGATCTCGACCGATGCGACGATCAATCGCATTCACACGATGCAAGCGCTCGGCGCCATGGGATATCTGCAAAAGCCGTTCGGGCCGGAGCAACTGCGGAACGAACTCGATCGCGTACTGGGAGTGAATCATGAATGATTCGGTGGCGCCTGAAATGGACGCGCTGGTCGGGGCGCTGCTCCACTCCTGTAGCGAGCATGTCCTCGAGACTATGTTCTTCGCGCCGGTGCTGGACGAGGTGAATCCGGCCGACAGCAACGGATGCATACGTGTAGTGTCCCGCTTACATTTTCAGGGAAAGCCTTCGGGCGATTTCGAAGTCGACGCCGATCCCGGAGTCGCGCGCTCTCTTGCCGCCGGGTTTCTGGGAATCGACGACGGCGAAGTGACCGACGCGCAGATAGACGAAGTGATGGCGGAGTTTTGCAACATGACGTGCGGGTCCGCGCTATCGAGCCTGGGATGCGTGCAATACTTTTGCCTGGAAGCGCCGGAAACGTCGCGCCCAAGCGAGTTCACGCCCGCGGTGACTGGCGTACGGCGAGGGTTTCTTCTGGAAGGCGGAACGCTATCGGTCTGCCTCCGGGTGGATTTCGATCGGAGCTGAAGATGCTTGAATCTCGGCTTGAAGCGCGAAAAATCCGGGTCCTGGTCATTGACGATTCCGCGATCGTGCGGAAGATTCTTTCGGAAACACTTACTTCCGAAGGCGACATTGAAGTCGTGGGAACCGCGCCCGACCCCATCATCGCGCTCGAAAAAATTAAGCGGCTGAAGCCCGACGTGCTGACGCTCGATATCGAGATGCCGCGCATGGACGGGCTCACGTTTTTGAAGCAGTTGATGCAGACGCAGCCAATGCCGGTGATTCTGATCAGTTCGCTGGTGCAATCGTCGGTCGATATTGCGCTCGAAGCGTTACGATGCGGCGCCGTCGACGTGCTCGCGAAGCCCAGTGGCCCTTATTCAGTGGGTGAACTGCGCGCGACGGTTTCGGCTCGCATTCGAGCCGCGGCGCGAGCGAAGCTACAAAAGAGCATTCCGGCGGAGCCAACCCGGCTGGTGGCGCCCGTGCACGCCAAGCCGGTAAATCCGAATCGGCTGATCGCCATCGGCGCGTCGACGGGAGGCACCGAAGCGATCGCCAGAATGCTCGCGCAATTGCCTGCCGAGGTTCCGCCGATTCTGATCACGCAGCATATTCCGCCGATGTTCTCCCGGTCTTTCGCGGGACGGCTGGATAAATCTTGCAGAATGGACGTGCGTGAAGCGGTCGACGGCGATGTGCCTCGCCCCGGACTGGCACTGGTCGCGCCGGGCGGATTCCACATGGTGCTGGAAGGAGCCGGCACGGGCTTCCGTATAAAGATAAAAGACGGCCCGCTGGTCTGCTATCAGCGCCCTTCCGTGGACGTGTTGTTCACTTCGGTGGCGATGGTCGCTGGAGCGAAAGCGGTTGGCGTGATGCTGACCGGCATGGGAAACGACGGCGCGCAGGGCATGAAGCGGATGAAGGATCGGGGCTGCTACAACATCGCCCAGGACGAAGCATCGTGCGTCATCTTCGGCATGCCGCGGGAGGCGATTCGCGCTGGGGCGGTGGATCAGACGCTACCGCTCGACCGGATCGCGGCAGCGGTGATGAATGCCTGCGCTAATGAACATCCTTCCATAGCATCTCCGCATCGCACCGTCTGACGTAATTCGCATCGACGGCGGCCGGATCGAGCCCGCGTCCGGCGGCAAATTCGCGCGCGGCGATTTTTCCAATCGCACCTGCAAGCGGGTGCCGCCTCGAAAGAATCTCAACATCGGCAGACAGTGACGCGAGCCAGGCATCGTACTTCAGGACCACCTCGGCGCGAATCAATTCCAGAGTCGCGCTATAGACCGCGCCATAAATCTCGCCTCGCCGGGCATCGATCCACGGCGCACGCAGTTCGCGCGTGCCGAAATCCGCCATCGCCTTCAGGTTCGATACCGCGGACACTTTCCGGGACATCGCTTCCGCCAGCCCCTTCACAGCCGTCAGGCCGACGCGGACGCCGGTGAACGTTCCCGGACCCGATGCCGATGCAAATCCGTCGATATCGGCCAGTTTGAGATTGTTGCGAGCCAGCAGGTTTTCGATTTCGCCGAACAGAACGTGGTCGAAACCATCGCCTGGCTGCAAAACGACCTCTTCAATGACGCGCTCGCCGTCGGTGATCGCGATGCTGCCGAGCTGGCTGGTGGTATCGATGGCGAGAATCGTCATCTGTTATCCCCGGCACTTTCACGTCTGACCGCATGCTTACGCATGGCGGCTCCGCGGAGCCGCGACCGTCAGGGAGCGGATAGGCGCCACTATGGAACCAACTTGAAGATGCGGTCGACCAGGTACGCCTTGCCGTTCGCGTTTACGATATTGGCGTGCAGGCTGAGAACCGCTGGGAAATTTTTAACGATCGACGCGGGGACCTTGAGCGAGCCTTTCATTCCCGTTCCAATCACGCGATACCCTTCCCCATCGGCCGAAATCTCCGCGGTCCATTCGACCAATAGCGAACGAGTGGCGCGAGTATCCTTGCGAATCTTGAGCGCAAATTCCGGCGGATGAGCCAGAGACACTTCGTTCTCCTCGGGCTCCGGGATATCGAACACGGGCTTTTCGCCCGCGAGCGTAATCTCCTGAACAGGCACGTCGCGCGATTCGAATTTCACCGACTTCAACATCCCCGCTTTTTCACCTTCCCGCGAAATGTGCAGCACCCAGTCGTGCGACCGGTCGGGAGGTTCTCCGATGAAGCGTTCGCCACGATATTCCTTCTGCTTGAGCTTAGTCCGTTCGCCGTTCGCCGGATCGATCCACGCGATGTCGTAACCATGATGTTCAAGCGTCACCTCGATCGGCCCCGGCTTCTCCACATAAATGATGTATTCGATGCCTTCGAGCGCGACTCCCCTTCCTCCGTCGACACCGAAGAACGGCTCCAGTTCCCAGAAACGATTCCCGGCCATGAAGTCGTACCACGCGGTCATATATTCGCCCGAACCGTCGGCAGGATATTGACCGTTCATCGTCGCGTTCCACAGATCGCGGGCATTTTTAATCCCCGTGGCAAGCGCGGGAGCCTGATAGAACTGATGTTCCACGCCGCCGATGTTCGCGTCCGTTGTTCCGTAGCCGAGAATGTTCGCCCAGGCGTCGGTCAGGAGAGGAGCGGACGTGACCTCCGCCATGGTCATGCGCGGATGCTGATAAGGATCCAGCTTCTTGAGCAGGGCGCCGGTTTCTTTTAAGATGGCTCGACCGTGCGGGACACGCTCATAGGCGGGAAATCCCGCCCAGGTGATGTTGAAAGCGGCCAGCCGCGCGACGACGTTGGCGATATACTGCTCGCGTTCCTTCCAGTCATCCGGAATTTTCGCGAACATAATATCCGCGGTGAGGCCTTGGCCATTGATCGCGCGAATGCGCCCGGCGGCCTCGACCAGATCCGCGTTGGCGTCGAGCGTCACGCGCAAATGTGTAAACTTCTCCTTCGCCCGAGCCGCGATCAGTGCGTCAAATTCCGCGCGAGGCACGGCAAGAAAGTTTTCGACGCTCGACGCCATCCACAAATGCGGCTTGTTGTTCTCGGTTCGAAAATGATGGACGTTAGCAACCATGACGAACCCCGGCGACTCCGAATCGGACGCGTTAAATTGCCCTTGCTTGCCGTCAAATCGCGCGATGCTGCTGGTCAGCCGGTAATCCCACGTTCCTCCTTCGGTTGGCGAGAAGCGGATCACGAAGCGCCGGTCGGCTGCGCGAAATGCGTGCATTAAATAGGTCCGGTGGCGAGGGGAGCGAAATTCGGCCCGCAATTCCACCGCGTCCGGCTTCTCCCCGGCTTCCAGATCGAATACCAGATCGCACGGAGACCAGGCAGGCGTGGACGGACAAGCCGGCTGCGCAAGGAGCGGCAACGCCAGCAGCAGCAACATCACCCAAAGCATCTATTTCCAATATATCGCCACGGAGAACAAGCCTTTGATACCGTGGGCGGAGGCGACTCCGCCTATGATGCTCGATTGGAATGAATACCAGAAGCAACTCGCCACAACCATCGGCGAAATCGGCCGGGCCAGCCCCGATATCATTCGTGGCTATCGCACGCTGAGCGACGCCGGCTCGAAGACGGCAAAGCTCGATGCCAAGACCAGGGAACTGGCGTCGCGATCATGGTGAACGCGGGAGCGGCGCTGGTATACTCATCTCGCACAATCGACGCGTTCGCGGCAAAAAAGGCATAGTTCGGCTGTACGAAAAATCGTGCGCGGCCGGGTTTCCCAACCCGGCCGCTAGTGGATTGGACTGTCTCTAGCCTGGGGCCCCGGACCCGATCGCGTCTTGGTAGACTCACGGGGACCGATATACCGGGCTTTCGATGCACAGCCCTCTGAAATCCATGCTTAATAGAGGGGGTGCGGCGATCGGCGCTATCCGCTCTCCCGGGATTTTATTGGATCGATCCAAAGTCTCCCGTCGGCCCCAAACTTATAGTTGGTAGCCGCAAGGCGGTAAAGCCTCCAGAAGCTCAGGACCACCGTAATACGACATTTGCTGGCCAGCAAAAAACTGTCAAAGAAGCCTCGATGGTCGGACTCCTTCTGAATGGAGAGTACACCAAGAAAAGACAAGCGCAATTCACGCAAAGTCGCAAAGCTCGCTAAGGAAAGGAGATAAAAACATTTCGTTTCTTTAAATTGCTTCCAGCTCCTCTTCCAGCAACTGCTTTTCATACAGATCGGCGTAATACCCGCCGCGCTCCAGCAACTCGGCGTGCGAGCCTTCCGCGACCACTTCACCGTGCTCGATTACGAAGATCCGGTCCGCATTGCGGATTGTCGATACGCGATGGGAAATCAGGATCGTGGTGCGCCCATGCATCACGCTCGACAATTCTGTGAGGATGCGCTCCTCAGTCGCCGTATCGACGCTCGCCAGCGCGTCGTCGAGAATCAGGATGCGCGGATCGCGCAGCACCGCGCGCGCAATCGCAGCCCTCTGCTTCTGGCCTCCGGATAAGGTGATGCCACGCTCGCCCACGACAGTCTTGAGGCCGTCGGGGAATGCCTCGACATCGGGCGCAAGACCGGCGATTTCGGCCGCCCGGCGGATCTCACTTTCAGCTGCGTCCTTTACGCCAAGCGCGATGTTCTCTCCCAGCGTCGCGCTGAACAGAAACGTTTCCTGCGGCACGTATCCGATCTGGCGGCGCAGTTCTTCGGGAGAAAACTCGCGCACATCGATTCCATCGAGCTTCACCACACCGCTGCTCGGGTCGAGCAAGCGCGGCACCAGATGCGCGAGCGTCGTTTTTCCGCTGCCGGT
>Ga0182024_10010332_pt1 | contig 19030 bp, 18 predicted proteins | sample P32metaG_FD_120480 | JGI IMG/M metagenome (GOLD analysis project Ga0182024, IMG submission 120480) | Permafrost microbial communities from Stordalen Mire, Sweden - P3-2 metaG (Illumina Assembly) | ecosystem: Environmental > Terrestrial > Soil > Wetlands > Permafrost | place: Sweden: Stordalen... | reverse complement strand
CGGCGGAGTCGGCGCGCGGGCGAGTGACCGTCGTGAACGCAACGCCGAGTTGGCGCGGGTTGCGGGTGTCCTCGAGGCCGAAGCCGGTATCGATGAGGACGAGCCCCTCGGCACGCTCGACGAGCAGGCAGTGGCAGACAAGACGTGCGCTTGCGAGCACCCCGCCCTCGCCGGCGATCAGGCGGGCTCCGCGGGGACACATCGTGCCGCAGTTGAGGTGATGGATCGCGTGCGGGGCCGTGTTCACCGCGGCAAGACTACCGATGGGTGTCGCGCCGGCGATGCGAGCTCCTTGGTCAGGAGCGCCACGACCTTCCCGCCAGGGTGCTCCAGACGCCCGATCTCGATATAGCCACGCGAGGCATGGAATGCCAGCGAGGCCTCGTTCGGCGGGTGGATGTTGACCTCGCAAACCACGCGCTCGAAGTCCTCGGCCGTCGCCTCCATCGCGTCGTAGAGCTGCCCTCCGAGCCCGCGGCGGCGCATCGCATCGGAGACGACGATTCGGTCGAGATAGAGGAAACGCTCAAACCGCGCGCCGAACCAGCGGTAGTTACCGCTGTCGTATGGCGCGCCGGGCGCAATCGCCAGGGCAAACGCGACGATTGCTCCCTCATTCTCGACTGCCAGGCTGCACTGCGTCCATGACAGGAGGGACTCGAGCCGCTGCTCATCGAGCTCGCTCAGCTCGCGCACCGACGCGAGGTTCAACCCCAGCAGCGTCGCCCAGTCGGCACGCGTGATCTGCCGGAGCTTCATCCTCTGCCGGCTCAACGGCGCACACGCGCGAGTGGAGCGCCGATCGACATACCGCCATCTTCGCATTCTCGGCGTTGCCCGCCGGGCTCTAGACTCGCGAGGCCAGCGACAAAAAGGAGAGCGCTGTGGGTGCCGTCGAGCTGGATCGAATGACGTGGCCTGAGGTGCAGGCCGAGCAGGCGCGGGGCCGCGATACCGTGGTTATCGCATTCGGGGCGACCGAGCAGCATGGTCCGCATATGCCGCTCGCGACCGACGCGCTGCTTGGGGATCACCTGGCGCACGTGGTGGCCGAGCATCTCGACGCGTTCGTGGCGCCGACCGTGCGGATCGGCTGCTCCGAGCACCACCTCGAGTTCCCCGGCACGCTCTCGGTCTCCGAGGAGACCTTCCACGGAGTGGTCGCCGACATCGTGCGCTCGCTCGCTCGCGGCGGCTTTGGCCGCCTCGTGCTGCTACCCACCCACGGCGGCAACTTCGGCCCACTCGCAGCCGCGCTCGAAAGCCTCGGCCCGGTGCCGGGCATCGAGATCCGCTCGCTCACCGACCTGAGCGCCCTGTTCACGATTGCGCAGCTGGGGGAGGAGGAGCACGGCGTCCCGCTCGGGGAGGGCGGCGTGCATGCCGGCGAGTGGGAGACCTCGATGCTGATGGCGATTCACCCGCAGCTCGTTCACCTCGAGCGCGGCGAGCCCGGCTACACCGGTGACGCCCAGGCGGCGATCGGGGCGATCTTCGGCGCCGGCGTCCACACCGTGGCCGAGAACGGCGTGATCGGCGATCCCGCGCGCGCCAGCGCCGAGCATGGAGCGCGCTACTGGGACAAGGTCTTGGAAGTCGCCCTTGCCGAGGTCGGCTGAGGCCTTGCGACGGTCCTGAGCAGGTGCCGCACGCCCAGTTGGAGCGGCGGCTCTCGCCCGCTAGATTTGAATGCGATGGGAAAGACTTGGCTGCTCGACACGGAGACGAAGGGCACGGGAGCGCACGTGGTGCCGCTCGAGACGGCGCTGCGGCAGCCTGCCTCCGGAGAGAGGGATCTTGCGGTGGTCGCGTTGGAGCGGCCCCCGCGCGAACCCAAGCCGACTGAGCCGCTCGCCCCATTGGAGTTCAAGGTCGTCGATGTCATGAGCGCGCGAGTGCTGGCGGACGGCATCGCCGCACGCGCGACCGTAGAGCTGCTCGAGGGCATTCGCAGCGTGCTCGACGTTCGAATCTACGTATGGATGCGACAGGCCAAGCGCTGGCGCCTGTTGACGCTCGATGAGCAAAAGGCGCTGTGGGGATTTCGCCACCAGGCCGAGGTCGCTGCGGCTCGTTAGTGAGCTCGGCGCGTGTCGCTACACGGTCCGCAGCGCCGCCGCCGGCGATAGCCGGGCGGCGCGCACAGCGGGGTACAGGCCGGCGAGTGCGCCAAGCACCAGCGCGACGGCGACCCCCCCCGCCACCGACAGCACTGGCACCACGAGGATCCAGCCCTGGATCGAGGCGTAGCCCGCCGTCGCGGCGGCGCCGAGCCCGATCCCCGCGGCGCCCCCGAGCAGTGACAGCAGCACGGACTCGCCGAGGAACTGCACGCCGATGTGAACGCGCGTGGCCCCAAGCGCGCGGCGCAGGCCGATCTCGGGTCGGCGCTCGAGCACGGAGATCACCATCACGTTGGCGATCCCCACGCCGCCCACCAGCAGAGCGACGGCGCCGAGGCCGAGGAACAGCGCCGTCAGCGTGCTCTGGGCGTCAGCCCGCGCCTGGAGCGCGCTCGAAGGGCGGCTGACCTGGGTCTGTTCGGGGTTCTGCGGGTCCGCGGCGGCGGGCAGCAACGCCGCCGCCTGGGAGACGTGTTCGGGATCTGCGCGCACGTAGAGCGTCGTCGCGTTGCGCGTCGTGCCGAACAGGCGGTGCGCGATCGGGTAGCCGATCAGCGCCGACCGATCGATCTCCGGTGCGAGCGGAAGCGCGACGAGCACGCCGCCGACCGCGAACCATGTGCCGCCGAGATACACCTGGACGGCTAGTCCGTTCACCGCCAGCGCGTCGACTCCCAGGCGCTGGGCGGCGATCGCGCCGAGCACCACGATCGGATAGCGCTCGTTGGCCGCGTCGAGGAAGCGGCCTCGGGCGACTTCGCCGCTGAGCGTCGCCAGCAGCCCGGGATCGGCGGCGTCAACCGTGATGCCCCCCGTTTCGGCGGCTTCGACGAACGGGCTGCGCCGAACGGTGGCCGACGCGACCGTCGTGACCGCGGCGGCGTTGCGCACGGCGGTCAGGTTGAGGACCGCCCGATCCGCCGCTTCCGGGAGCTGTGCCGCCTGGCCGAAGAATGTCTGGCCGGGCATGACCGTGAGCAGGTTGGTCCCGAGCTGGTTGAGCTGTGCGATTAGGCCCGCTTTGCTGGAGTCGGATATCCCAAGGACGGCAACCATCGAGGCGATGCCGATCGCCACTCCCAGAGCCGAGAGGACCGCGCGCAGCCGGCGGGTGCGCAACCCAACGCTCGCGACTCGCGCGATGTCCAAAGGCAGCAGGCGGCTGCGGGCCGGCGCCGGCCCGAGGCCCACCGCGCTCATGCCGGGACGGCAAGCTGCGCGTCGTGGACCAGGCGCCCGTCGCGCATCTCCAAGCGTCGCGGCAGCGTGGATGCGATCTCGCGATCGTGCGTGATCACGACGACCGTCGTTCCCTGCGAGTTCAGCGTTCGCAGCAACTCGAGGATCTCGCCGCCGGTGGCGCTGTCCAGATTGCCCGTCGGCTCGTCGGCGAGGATGATCGCCGGCTGGCTGACCAGAGCGCGGGCGATCGCGACGCGCTGGCGCTCGCCACCGGAAAGCAGCGCCGAGGTGTGCGTCGCCCGATGTCCGAGGCCGACCCGCTCGAGCGCCACGCGCGCGGCGCGGCGGCGCTCGCGCGCGGGCGTGCCGGTGTAGAGCAGGCCGCCGGCGACGTTCTCGAGCGCGGTGTGCGCCTCGAGCAGATGGAACTGCTGGAAGACGAAGCCGATCCGTCGAGCGCGCAACGCGCCGAGCATCCGGTCGGAGGCGCCCGCGACGTCGGTGCCGGCGATCCGCACGACCCTACTGGTCGCACGCTCGAGAGTGCCCATGATGTGCAGGAGCGTCGTCTTGCCCGACCCCGAGCGACCGACGATCGCGCACAAGTCGCCCTCATCCACGCTCAGGTCGACACCGCGAAGCGCCTGAACGCCTCCGGGATAGCGCTTGACCACGTCGCGGAGCTCGAGAACCCGTTCACGGCTCATTGCGGCTCGGTCACATTGAGCCCTTCGTGGACGCCGGCGCCTTCGATCTCGACGTAGCCGTTGGCAAACACCCCAGGAGTCACCGCCAGCTCGACGCGGCGAGCGCCGACGAGCGCCTCGATCGCATAGCCACCGCCGGCGGTCGCGACCAGGGCGGTCGCCGGGACAGCGAGCACGTTGCGTCGGATGCTCTTGACCAGCTCGACGCTCACGGGCGCTTTGTCGAGGCGCGCAACGGGATGGTCGAGCGCCAGGGTCACGGAGATCGTGGCGTCTTCCCCGCTGCCGCTACTGGGGTTGCCGCCGTTGCCGCCGCTTGGATTCCCGCCTTTTTCTTTTTCGTCTTCGCTCGATTCCGTGGCGACGGTGCCGACATCCGTGACGTGCCCTTGCACGACGTCACCGTTGGGCAGCGTCACGGGAGCGGACTCCCCGACGTGGGCGAGTTCCTGCTGATCGGCCTTCACCTGGAGCTGTACGATCTGCTGGGTCGACGTCGTGCCTAACGCGAGCACCGGCGCGGCGGCAGGTTCGTTCGAGCCCGACCCTTCTTTTTCTTTTGGCCCGGAGCCTTCTTTCGAGCCGGCCGGTTCTTTGGCGGCTGGTTTCTTGTCGGCTGGTTTCTCGGCGGGCGGCTCTTTGGCGGCCGGTTCTTTGGAGCCCGCGCTGCCTGGGGGGTCATCGCCCAGCGTGACGTGCACGGCCGTGATACGTCGGGCGCCTGCGGCGAACACGACCCGGCCGAGTTCCAGTTCGCCCGTTTGGGTTAGGCCCTCGGCTTTTTGCCAGCGGCGCACGGCCGCGCCGGTCGCTTCGTTGAAGTGGTCGTCGTCGGTGATCGCGCCGTAGGGGTCGAAGCCCAGCGCTATCAGGTTGGCGTTGAGCTCGGACACGTCCGGTCCGTCGCTGACCCCGTCCTTCAGCGTGCGGTAGGCCGGCACCGACCCGTACATGAGCGCCACCGGCTGGTTGTCGAGCTTGAACAGCGTGCCGCCGCGTGCGATCACCGCGCCGACGGCGGGCAGCCAGGTGAAGGTTCCCGACAGCCGGTCGTACAGTTCGACCGCCCCGCCATAGCTGAGCGTGCCGTCGACCTGCGAGCTCTCCGTGAGCGTTCGGCGCGCCACCGCGGTCGTGGTGTCGCCCGTGGGCACGCCCGCGCCGGCGCTCTTGTGGGTCGAGGAGCGCGATTCCAGCAGCACGACCGCGGTCGCCGCGAGCGCCGCCAGGATGACAGCTGCCAAAGCCGCGAGCCGCCGCCGCCGCCTCCCTCCGGGTCCCGTCGCCGGGGATTCGTCTTCCCAACTCTCCCCGTCGCTCGCACGTGCGACCCACGTCTCAGCAGTCGAGGGATCAGCAGCCGCCGAGGCCGCCGCGCTCTGTGGCCGGTTGGCTCGCGGCGAGTCCATCGACTCATCCGCCGATCGAGAGGCCGGCTCCGCCTTTCCCGCCCGTGACGGTGCCCGCGCCGGGCCCGCCGCCCTTGAACGGGAGCAGGCCCTGACACGCTTTCTGGGCGGCCTGAAAAGCGGGGCTTTCGGGGTTCGGCCCGCGTTCCCCTCCTTCGTGTCCCGAGCCGATCCGCATCTGGATGTTGCCACCGGCCGTCGACGCGTGGATATTGACCCCGTGTTCGCGCATGCACTTCGCGAACTTCAACACCGCTTCTTCGCGCGCGACCTTTTCCTGCGAGGTCTGGTTGGGTTCAGATGTCGCCTGGAAGTGCTTGAAGGCGTTCTGGGCGGCTTCCATGGTCTGGGGACTCACGTTGATGCCATTGGGTCCGCCGCTCTTGACCGAGAGGTGGACTCTGCCGCCCGAGATGATTTCGGGGTTGGGAAAGTTCTTGACCCCGTGTTCACGCATGCACTGCGAGAATTTCAGCGCGTTGTCGGCGCCGGTGGCGGCGGCGGGCTTGCCCGACGAGGAGGACCCACCGCACGCGGCCAGGGCGAGGCTCGCGACGGCCGCGCACAGAACGGCGAGCGGGGCGAGCTGGGGACGCAAGGACATGGGCGCTCCTTTGCTGGAGTTCGATCGGTGGCGATGGTGCCGTCGGCGATCCTCGAGCGATCGCCGACGGGTGCTGACATCAAGCCCGCGCGACCTGAGAGAAGCCTTAGAGGACTGGAGGAACTTCCTGAACGGGGCCGGCCGGCCGTGCTCGCTGAACGGCGCTTGCCGCGACGTGCACCTCGGACGCGGCCGCGGCCGCGGACTCGGCGGCGGTCATCGTTAGCGCCGGCAGCTCGATCGACAGGCGGGCGCCATCGTCGGGATTGTTGGCCGCGTGCACGGTTCCGGCATGGGTCTCGGCGACCTGTCGCACGATCGCCAGCCCGAGGCCCGAACCCGGCAGCCCGCGAGCCGCGGGAGCGCGGTAGAAGCGGTCGAAGACCCGGGGGAGATCGTCCTCTGCGATCCCGGGACCACGATCGCGCACGTCCAGGCGGCCGTTGCGCACGCGCACCTCGACCGGGCCGGCGTGTGGGCCCCACTTGACGGCGTTGTCGAGCAGGTTGGCGATCGCCCGATCCAAGCGCGCGGGCGCGGCGCGCACCAGGCACGGCTCGGTGTCGAGGGAAAAGACGCACTCCGGCGCGTGCAGGCGCGCTCGCTCGACGGCGCCGGCGGCAGCGAGGTCCAGGCGCACCTCCTCGACCTCGACCGCGTCCAGCGCAGTCTTTGACAGATCGACCAGATCGCCCACCAGGACTGTCAGCTCGGACAGCTGCGCGCGCGCAGCGGCGATGACGCGAGCCCGATCGCGCTTGGGCAGCCGCGCGCCCATCGCGAGCGCGTCGAGGTTGGCCTGCACGCTGGTGAGGGGGGTGCGCAGCTCGTGCGAGGCATCCGAGACGAGCTGGCGTTGGGCGAGCCGCGAGCGCTCGAGCGCCGCGAGCATCGTGTTGAAGGTGGCCGCCAGTCGCCCGAGCTCGTCGTCGTCTCCGGCCTGAATGCGGTGGCCGAGGTCCTGCGTGCGAGCGACGCGTTCGGCGGCGCCCGTCAACCGGCGCACGGGCACCAGCGCGGCCCGTGAGACGAGCAGCCCGAGCGCCGCCGCAAGCCCGATGCCGCCGAGGCTGACCGCCGCGAGTATCAGCTCCAGGCGCGCGAGCGTGCTGTCCACCTCGGTGAGCGGCAGGGCCACCTGCCAAACGCCGGCTCCCAGCGGGTCGCGCTCGGTGAGCACCCGCACGTGCGTGCCGGCGACAGTCGCGTCGCTGAGGAACGCCGGGCGCCGACCTGCGGCCACCGCGCGGGTGGCGGCTGTGATCGGAAGACCGGATCTCGTGCCGGGGCCGTCAGAGCTCAGCACCTGCCCGTCGGACTGCACCAGCTGCGCATATCCGGTCGCGCCACCGAGCTTCTGAGTGGGCAGCACGACCCTCACGCCGGTGGTTCGTCCATGGGCGTTGCCACCGATCGGCGCGAGCGGCAGGCGGCCCCCGGGAAGCATGCTGGGATTCGACTCCAGCAGCTTCAAGCCGGATGAGCCCGTTGCCACCTTGCCAGCGGCCTTCGAGAAGGCCAGGTTCCTCCCACCCGCGATGCTTTTCGGTCGGGTCGGCCTCCCGGCAGCGCCGGCTGTCCTTGTCCTCAAATTGCCCGACGCGCTCAGGCCGGGCGGGCCTTGCACCCACGGCCCGCCGTTTGCCAACAACCCGACACCAAACTCGGTCACGGTGCCGGAGGCCAGCCCACCTTTGGCCGCCTTGCTCGGCGTCACGGTTTCGGTGACTTGGACCGCCTGCGGCTGGCCGGGAGTCAGCTTCTGGCGCAGGCTGGCGTCGATCTGCCCGCGCAGCTCATCACGCGTGGCGATGTAGACGACCACTGACGCCAGCACGACCGCTGCAGCGACCGCCCCTGCGGCCAGCAGGATCATGCGCCGCCGGAAGCTCATCGCCCCGCCGGCCTCAGCACGTAGCCAACTCCGCGGACAGTCTGCACCAGGCGCGGCTCCCCCGCCGCCTCGGTCTTGCGACGCAGGTATCCGATATAGACCTCCAGCGAGTTCGAGGAGGGTCCGAAGTCATACCCCCACACGCGGTCGAATATCGTCGAGCGCGTGAGCACCTGACGAGGGTGATTCATCAGCAGTTCGAGCAACAGGAACTCGGTCCGCGTGAGCTCGACTGGGCGGCCGCCGCGGTGCGCCTCATGCGCGGACGGATCGAGCTCGAGATCCTCGAAGCGCAGAAGCTTCCCCTCGCCAACCCAGCCGGTGCGCCGCAGTAGGGCGCGCAAGCGGGCGATCAGCTCCTCACGGGCGAACGGCTTGACCAGGTAATCGTCGGCGCCAGCCTCGAGACCCGCCACGCGCTCGGTCACCTCCGCGCGTGCGGTCAGCATCAGCACGGGAGTGCGATCTCCTGTAGCACGGATTCGCCGACATACCTCCAGCCCGTCTAGCCCGGGCATCAGCACGTCGAGGATGACCGCATCCGGGCGGCCGCTCGATAGCGTGCGAATACCCTCGCGTCCATCGGCCGCGGTCGTCACCCTGAAGCCGTCGAGGCCGAGCACGAGCGCGAGCGCCTCGCGCACGGCCGCGTCGTCCTCGACGACCAGCAGATGCATGGGGCAATGCTGACGGGCGAATGTGAAAGAAAGCTGAAGGCGAATGAGACCGTTTCATTTCAATCGCAGCGCGCGCGTCCTAGCCCGAGCCTAAAGCGTGCAGTCAAGGACGCCGATAGATAGCGACCGGAGGGCCGCAAGGCCATCCGCGGACAGGGGCGACCGTTCTGGCTGCCTCGATGCGCCGCCCCGGGACCGAGTCCGCATGAGCTCGGTTCCGGGGCCGGTCGCTCGGCGCTTGCGGCGAGCGGTCGTACGAGGCGTGCTGCTCCTCGCGGCCTTCGCGGCGGTGGTCGAACTCGCCGGAGACTCCCTTGTGATCGCGGTTGCCGGTGGCGTCGTGTTGCTGAACGTGCTCACGGTGATCGTCGGCGCGAGCCTCAAGCAGCGTCGGCCGCGTCGACTGCCTCGTATCCGATTCGAAATGGGGCTGGCAGACCGTCGCCGATGATCGATCTTCGTCGCGGTCAGCGCTGCCGCTTAGGTGTCGAAAACGGACATAAGCAAGACCAAGCGGCAGGCGCGGAAGCACGCCGACGTGGCCCCCGTGACCAAGCTCACAGACAAGCCGGGGGTGCGATGGCAGTGTACGGCTCCTGGGGGAAAGCGGCGCGCCCCAAGGGGGAAGGTCGGGGCGCGCCGCAAGCTCTGGGCGCCACCCGCGGGCCTGGGCTCGCCGGGATGGTCGAGGGGTGGCGCGACTTCGAGAACGCGCTCGCCGACCTCCGCCTCGCTTCGGAGGTCGACTCTTCGGGCGCGTAGTCGGCTTTGGCGCGCGACTGAATCTTCCTCTGGCAGCTGGCGGTCGAAGATTATTCCTTGGCTTTGATCTCCAGCGGTTCTTCGCTGGTAATCGTGTCGGTGCTCGTCAGCCCCGCTCCTTTGGGTGGCATCGGCGGGAACACCTGTTGCAGCGTCAGCGCCCGCACCCCGCCGCCTTCGAACTTTGCGGGGTGTTGTTTGCCGGCGACGGCTTTCGCTTTGAGTTTGAACGTGGTGGACATTTTGTCAATCGGAGCGATCGGCACGATGAACTGCCCGCTCAGTTCGAATTTGTTTTTGTTCGGCCCACATTCGAACTTCACGGACGGTTCAGGAATACCCAGTTCCAAGCCGACCGAGACGACCAGTTTGCCTTCTTTGTTGAGTTTGTTCATGATGAAGCCCCACTCGCCGGGCAGGGTCGGGGTCACGATATTTTCAGGTGCGGCATTTGTGCATTCGAAGTTGAGCGCGACGTCCCGGCACCCGAATAGCCGCAGCAGTAGTCCGGCGCCGTCGTTGTCGTATTCGCCTTCGTTAACGAGCGTTTTACATTCATACTTCGTTCCTCCGATCGCTTCGAGGACGGTGACGCCACCGGCGCTGACGAATTTGTCTTTTATTGCTTCACGTTTCCAATCGTAAGATCCTCCAGCTGCTTTGGCTCCGCCGGTGCAGGAGGCGACTTTGTATTCGCCACTGCCCGGGGCCACTTTCACACATCTGCCCAGTTCGGGTTCTGCCAACAGCGCTGAGGCCGACGCTGAGCCCAGCGCGCTCGACGCTCCCATGACGACGAGGCAGAGCCCGATCATCCTGATACGTGTCATCCATATCCTCCTTCCTGAACGTGACTTCCGCGACACTCGGGCGTCCGCCCACGACATATGCGTGGCTTAGCAGGTCGAGGCCGACGTTGCAACCGGGCGACGCGGCAAGACGCACGCTGCAGGCCGTTTGACGAAGGCCGGAGACGGGACTCGAACCCGTGACCCCCTGTTTACAAGACCCAACCGAGAGCGCCGTGGGGTGTCGTGGGGTCCGAGAAACTGGCCCTAGGCCGCCAGATTCGCCTCGAGGCCCTCGATCGTGGGGTGGCGAGCGGTGTAGGGCTTGTTTGCACTTTGTTAGCACGAGAGTGGCGGCCGAGCGTTGACGCCTCCCCGACGCTCCAACCGGCTCACGCTCGCTTTGCCAGCGATACCAAGCGCAAAGCTACCGGCCGACAGGACGCCCGGGTTTCGTCCAAACCAGGCACGCGGTCGGTGCGCTGCGAGGTGCTCGTTTGGATAGCGAAGCAGGCGCCCAGCGGTCCGTGGCACCCGAGGCGGCCCACCGCTGACGATACCGCCCGAGATCGGGTTGACCGGCCAAACGGCGACACGTCGAACAAGCGTCCAGTTGTCCTCAAAGGGCAGAAGTTCGTGCGCATACTGCCCGAAAGGGACTACACCCAACGACTGAAAAAGGCAAACCCGTCGTGAGGCGAGGACGCAAAGCCAGAGGTCTCGTTCGGCGAGATAGCTCGGCCGCCAGTGCTCACCGAGAAGGGCACAGCGCCATGAACGCCGTAAGCCACGACCAGCAGCCGGGACGCGCTCAGGAACTACGGCCATTCTCGCGCCGTGGCGAACACGTTGAGCGGGGGTGTCAAGACCAGCAACCGCCAGATTCGGCACCTCAACCTCGATCGGCGCAGAAGGCTGCTGGATCGGGAGCCGAGCATATGGTCGCCGCGTTGAACCCTGTACGGCTCAGGCGGTATCTGTGGCAGGTTGCGGCAGCCACGTTCCTCGTCGCGGTGTGCCCGATCCTCGTCGTATGGTGGTTGCGCACCTCGGGGACGATCGGAACGGCACCCCTTGGCATGGCGCTCGCGATTGGCCTTTCGCTCGGTGCCTCCTATGTCGGCAGGGCCTTCTGGGAGACACGGACCAGTTCCGGAGATCTCCTGTTCGGGGAGCTCATGGTCTGGGGGTTCATCCGTCGCTGGCGCAACGACCGCCGCCTGGCGTCTGCGCTCCAGATGCTCGGGCCGATGAACGAGGCGCAGCAGCGCGTCACCGACGGCCTGAGCGCTGAAGCTCAAGCCAAGGCGCTGGAGCAGTTGGGCGCGGCGCTGGAGGCCACGGAACCCTACACCCACGGGCATTCCCGCCGGGTCGCCCGTAATGCTTGGATGCTCGCCTGGCGGATGGGCCTCGGGCGGGAGGAGGTGGCCCGGATCCGCACGGCCGCCGCGGTTCACGATGTCGGGAAGCTCGAGACGCCCACGTCTGTGCTCCGCAAGCGGGGCCCGCTGACCGACGACGAGTTCGAGGTGATCAAGCGGCACCCCGTCGACGGGGCGCGGATGGCCGCGGTGCTCGGCGACGCAGAACTGACATCGATCGTCCGCCACCACCATGAGCGGCTCGACGGGACCGGGTATCCGAGCGGCCTGTCCGGCGAGGCGATCCCGCTCGGGGCGCGAATCATCGCCGTGGCCGACACCTTCGACGCGATCACCTCTGCACGCCCGTATCGGCCCGCGCGCTCGCACAAGAAGGCGATCGACATCCTCAAGTTCGAGGCGGGAGTCCAGCTCGATCCGAGCGTCGTACGGGCGTTTTGCGGGGTCTATGCTGGCCGACGTCCCCTCACGCTTTGGGCTTCGATGACAAGTCTCCCGACGCAGGTGTTCTCGTGGATTGGTGGTGGCGTAGCCGGCGTCGCGACGGCGGCCCAGGTAGCGGCCATCGCGGCAGTAGCGGCTGTCGGTGCCGCGACCATTGCACGGCCAGCCACCCAGCCACATCCCAAGCAGATCGTGTCGACGAAGGCAGTTGCGGCCAACCGGCAGGTGCACCTCGGCTTGGTCTTCGCGGCGCGAGGACCCGCCGTCGCTGGCAGACAGCAACGCCCGGGTCCCAGTCATGGGACTCACCGGCGGCCCGTGGTCAACGGCACCCCGGTCGGCGGTGGATCGCGCACCGCCTTGTCTTCAGCGTCGTCCAGCGGGGCCGGCATCAGTTCGCAGCCCTCAGGGTCGGCCACCACCGGCTCCGGTTACGACCACTCGCCAGCTTCAGAAAGCAAAGCTGGCGGCAAATCCGAAGAAGCCAAAGGCAAATCCGAAGAAGCCAAAGGCGGCGGCAAATCCGAAGAAGCCAAAGGCAAAGCCGAAGAAGCCAAAGGCAAATCCGAAGAAGCCAAAGGCAAAGCCGAAGAAGCCAAAGGCGGCGGCAAATCCGAAGAAGCCAAAGGCAAAGCCGAAGAAGCCAAAGGCAAATCCGAAGAAGCCAAAGGCAAAGTCGAAGAAGCCAAAGGCAAAGTCGAAGAAGCCAAACGCAAATCCGAAGAAGCCAAAGGCGGCGGCAAAGCCGAAGAAGCCAAAGGCAAAGCCGAAGAAGCCAAAGGCAGATCTGAAGAAGCCAAAGGCAAAGGCTAGCCCGGCGGATCGATCACCTCGGGAAGATGGGCCTGGAGGAGATCCTCTTCTTGCGCTTCGCCCATAGGATGTTTGAGCCTGCTTGGGACAGCAACCACATCGCGGTGTCCCGCTGTTCCTCGGCCGCACCCAAGCCAGCTGGGGCGCGCGCGCATATTGCAGGCGGCCGGCCCGAGGCCCTCGATCGCGCACAGTGGATGCTCAAGCAGGGCGAGGAGACCGCCGGCCGCCGTAGCGCATGGTCGTCATTCGTCACCGCGTTCGCACTTGCGGTAGCACCCTGCCGGCGTCCGCCCTTCCTCGACTCTGCCCTCCAAGCGAAAAGCCCAGCGTCAGCTGGGCTTTTCCGTAGAGCCGGAGAGCGGACTCGAACCGCTGACCCCCTGTTTACAAGGCAACAAAGGCGGCGCAAGCGAAAGCCGGGAAAACGGGGTTTGCCCGGGTTCGCCTCTGTCTCTGCATCTTCGAGCCCTCGTCCCTCCACACCGTCGCTAAGGCTGTCTCCGCCGCGACGGAAGACGAGAAGCAAGTCTACGTCGAGCGCCTTGGCAGGCGATGGCGCTGGAGCCTAACCCACCCCGGAGGCGCTTATCCCTTGCTGCGTATCACCGCGCGGTTTTTGCGCAGGGACTACCACGGCTTGGTGATCGGCTTTCGCGCGGTGGCTGACGGCGTATTTGTCCTGTGCGGCGATCCTGATAGTGACAAAGACCCTGAGTGGTGGGCGGTCCTCCACTTCGATGGACCAACAGCGCCAGCAGATGTGAAGGCACGTATCGAACAGGCGCTCTCGTGACTGATGACGAAGGCCCTCTGACGGATAACAGGCGAGTGGCAAGGGAAACGGCCATAGGAAGGCTCATATCGGACACGAGCCCCGCCACCGAGCTTCACAACCAGGTGCCGTGATGGACTGGCAGTGGGCTGTCAAGCGAGCCGCGCACCGACGCGCTGAGAAGGTCAACAGTTTGCTCGGCTGGCGCGGCTGCACGCCCGAGGTCGATGGCGAGCGCTACACAGGTTGCGTCATCGTGGCTCCCCGCGCCATCGATGAGTTGACCGAGCGCGCCAAGCATCCCCAGCCGCCTCCGCTGACCGCCGAGTCGATCCGAGCGCTGGTCGCCGCCGAGAAACTATCCTGAGTCGCGACGACTACATAGCCGCGACCGGAGTCGAGGACGATGCCACCGATAACGACGAGAGGTCATGACCACCGGCCCGAGCAGCCAACTGCGCACCTCTGCCGCGTAGCCCGCATCTCACCGAATAGGCGGCAACTTGACCGTCAGGTTGGACCCCGGCCAAGGCGTTTTCAACTTGACACCCTTCAACCTATGTCAAGTTACATATATTACCCGCGAGGCACTACGGCTACTAACCTGACGCCCCCGAGCGTCGTCAAACAAATCAACCATACTAATGGTGGCAGGTCGGCCTAGCCTCTCTTCGGCACTAGCGAGCAGCGCTGCCACCAAGCCCAAACCCATCATCCTAAAACGCTTCATGCGCCCTCACCTTCGATCGGATTACGTAACACTTTCGCTTGTGCAGAGCCCGTCGCGGACGCGACGGGCTCTGCACGCATATGACCTAATTCCTCAGCGTCCCGCTAGTGTCCGTTTGCCTGGGCTTCTTGGACGGCTTCCCAACCGGCCTGCGTGAGTTCGCCTGCGAGGACGGTCGCGTTGTGACCCGCCGCGGAGGGAAGGCCCGTCGCCGCGTCGATCGCAGCATCCGCGCCACCCCCGACGCCACAACCCGTCACTCCCGGTGCCGCAAAGGAGTTATCGACGAGCTTGCCTTCGATGATGTGGGCGATACCGCCTTCGTTAGTGCTGAAAAGACTGCCGGGCTTGCCTTCCAGAGGTTTGTTCGGCGGTGGCGGACTCGTCGTGCCCGTGGTGTAACTGATTTGAATCGGGTTGTAATTGGAGCCGTCGTAGCACGTATTGCCAAGAAACGGATTGCTGAACTTGATCTGCGTTGGCAACCCGAGCGCCTCACCAACTCCCTCGAGCAGGTTACCCTGTTCTACGAAAAAGCTGCTCGGAGGTCCGGCGAGTTCGATCGTCGCCGTGACCTTTGTTTTGCCAGCCGCGACATATTTGTCATAGCGCGCCAATTCTTTTGGCGACAGCGATTTCGTTTCTACCATTTCGGTCAAACTAGGGGCCGGCTGAGCAGCCTTCGACAAGGTGCTGTTGCCATATTCAGGGCCCGCAAAAATTGGCGGTTCAATGGATTCGTCGCCTCCTGGACCACATTCCCAGTATCGAGTTTTGTTTTCTGCAGTGCATGGTATTCGTTCCCCATAGTAGAACCCACCCTGCAGAATGATTGACTTGGTGAAATTCACGGTGACGTTGCCGGCCTGGAAATAGGTCCCAACGCCCGACTTTCCCCAGATACAACCTTGGCCCCTTTCATAATTCGGCGGGATACTCCGTGGACAGTTTGCAAATTTGGTCCATTCTTTGGGATTGTTGCTTCCTTCTTTTGGGTGTGCCAGCGCTGAACCGGCAGTCACTGCGCTCATCGCGAACGCGGCGACCAGGCAGAGTCCTAGCATCCTTACATGTCTCACTTGTCCATCACTCCTTTTTGTCCTCTTGGGTAATGAGCGATCGACGCTTGAGGTGCTCTTCTAGAGACCCCCGACGCCGTTCGTTTGCGACAGCGCACCCGGCCGGTAGCACCGGCCCCCCGGCACGGACGCACGCTTGAAAGCCCGGCGTGTGTGCGGGCCCGATCGAGAAAGCCGGCTCGGCGCTCGCAGCATGTCGGACATCGATCCGGGCAACTCGGTCTACCTCGCTCCCCCTCCAAGGCCCCCGAATCAGGACGGGCCCTGCCTGTTTACGGCGTTCCTGTCGCTTTGGACGAAACAGCCCGTGGGGTCGGCGAGGGGCAGGTTTTGCCCGCCGGAGGCCTGCGCGAGAGATTCGAGCAGCAGCGGCCGATAACGGCCCTACAGCGAGCGTACTCCTTTTTCGGGCACTAAACCGACCACTCGGCTATCCATCTAAGCGGAGTAGATTGGTGCGATGGCCTCGCGCCGCAAACATCGTGCCTTGGCGGTTTGGGCAGGCGCTCAGGAGCTTCCGTTGTCGTCGAACGCATCGCATTGTGCCTACGAACGCCCACCGGACGGAGGCTTCGAGGCTGGCGCGGCTGCACGCCCGAGGTCGATGGCGAACGGCACACGGGCTGCGTGGTCGTGGCTCCGCGCGCAATCGATGAGTTGACCGAGCGCGCCAAGCATCCGCAGCCGCCTCCGCTGACCGCCGAGTCAATCCGAGCACTGCTCGCCGCGAGCGAAAACGGGCGATCTGGACCGCCCCGGGGAGGTGGCACCACCGGTCGCTGGCAAGGCTGACGTGGGCCCGGTTGCGCAGGACCGCATCCTGTATCGAGGACTCTACTCCCAAGCTTGCACCTCACCGGCCAGACGCCGCGCGCAATTCTCATCCTCGATCAGTCCTCGGATGTCCTCGGGTTTCCACAAGTAGGTAAGGCGCCAGGTCTCGGCATTGTCAAGGCAAGCGAAACGCAGACGGTCAAATCCTGCACTCAGACCAAAGCCAACCCCGACATCGAAGCGGATATGACGATCGTGTGGGAATCTTTGCCTTGCCTTTCCGAAGCCTGCCTGGCGTGGGCCGACGAAGAGTTGTAGCCGGTCAAGCCCACCGGTAAGCGGAGTGCGTTTCCAGACGTCGGCAAAGGCCGCAACGACGTCCTCTCGTGTCACCGAGCCAGCATCTTGCCCGTCGTCATAAGTGGTTAGCACCGACACCGTCGCGCCGTCGGCGTGCTGATCGACGAGCCGCAGCAGCCATTCGAGCTCGTGTGGTCCTTCGTTGAGCCAAGCAGATGCACCACGATCCCCAAAATGATGCTGCGCTACCCCCCTACCGAGCCATTGATCGACAATCGTAAAACGTTTGGAGCGAATGAAGAGGGGTTGAAAGCGTTCCTTGGCGAGAGTGTCGCGATCCGTGCCGGGGCCAATTGTGTGGCGGTCAGCGAGCCTGCGAAGTTGGTCGAACGTTTGCGTGTGCCAGTTGGCGCCGAGGCGGGCGATCTCAACACCGGTCTCAGGCTCCCGCCACGCCATCTCGTCGCTAGGACAACCGAACAGCTCCGCACGTGTCTGCTCCATGAACGCGATGTCAAGCAGGCGCCCCCATTGCATCCGAAATGCAGTGAGCTTTTCCATCGTGTCCACCGGCTCGGGCGTCGGCTCGCGAGCAGTGCACCAGCGGCCGTCGGTCACTACCGCTTCCCAATGCTTACCAGCGTCGGGCGCCCGCTTCCCTAGCTCTTTAATCGCCGCAATAAAGCTGTCGCGGTCGCTCGCGTCCGCGTGGACAAGGATGCCGTGAGCCATTAGAAGACGCGTGAACTCAGCGTGCGTTTGCGCCAACGACTCCGGGGCGTCGTCAAGACGCTCCACAAGCGCCTCATTGGACAGGGCCACTGCAGCGATCATGCGTTGCCTTGGGCGCGGGACACCTTTCGGGGAGTTACTTCGGCTCCGCCGAACAACTCCTCTAGGCGCTCGGCAAAGAAACCTTGCGGCCATTCGTCGAGGAAGTAGCCCTGATCGTCCAGATGTAGTCGTCGAGCATGTGCTTCACCGGCGTCGTCGAGATCAACGTAGATGACGGCAATTTGATCTGGCGTGAGCCACTTATGGGTCCCTTCACGAAGTCGTCGCTGAAGCCGTAGCACAAGGTGCTCGCTGTGAGTCTCTACGATAATCTGGTTTTCCCGACCTGGCCTCGCGGCCTCGATTAGCAAATCGCCAACCTTTGCTTGAAGCCCGGGATGAATATGAATCTCGGGCTGCTCGACACAGATGGTACGCCGTTGGCCTACAAGCATCTGAACAATGACGGGAAGGAGCTGACTTATTCCGAAGCCTACGTCTTGCGGAGTCACCGCGAGCCCGTTATGTAGGTCTGTGAGCGTCGTGGCCAGCAAGTCGCCCAGCTCGACGCCGACCTCATCGCCGCCGACACGTCGGACTGATAGCTTGTACTTGATATCTAGCTGCTCCAGCCAGTCACTGACCTCGTCTTGGAGCTTCTGATCACGGGCGAGCAGCATGGCTGTGTGCTCGCCGCTCGCGCCGACGTTAGTCGGCAGCTCGTTGGTAAGGAGCTGAAACCGTCTTGGGGCATCCCGAAGCGGCCCAAGGTAGGCCAATCCAAGCAGTAGCTCAGTGAGAGCGCGAGTACGTACTCCCCACAACTCGTCGAAGAGCTGTGGCGGCACCCCGGCCGCCATCTCGTTCGGCTCGATCCAGGGACCACGATCCGGGACAGTTGGGAAAAAGCCCTCTCTAAGCCACAAAAGCGACCGGCCGGATCGGATCAGCGCGTTCAATCGGCTCTGAAGCGCCAACCATGTCTGAAGCCTTGCCTCTCTGGCCTTCCCTTGTCGCGGCTTGGCAACGTCTGCCAAGTGCCTCGTGACGAGGCTTTGCAGGGCCTGGTAACTACCTCGCTCAAGGCGATAGGCGACGCTTCCGAAGGGGGACGACATCGCCTTTGCCGTCTTACTTGCTGGAACGAAGGTGACCCTGGCGTCGTCGTCGCCTAGCACGCATCGTCGCTGCTCTACCGTGCGCCGGTCTTCGTCATAGCCAAAGCCAAGACCTGCGTAGAGCGGACGTTGGGCGCGGATCATTTTGCGCGGACGGTTGCGACGGTCCCGGAACCGCACGCCAATGTAAAGTTCCTTGTCTCGATCGTGCTGGTTCACGGTCGTCGGAAAACTGCCAAGGTCTACCAGCTCGCCATGGAGTGCCAGCGGCGGCTCTCTAAGATCGAGTCGCGCACGCAGAGGCTCCAGCGTTTGCTTTAGCACGGCGAGACTTTGCAGCAGGGTGCTCTTACCAGAAGAGTTTGGCCCAAAAACAAGCGTGATCGGCGCCAGCTCAACTTCGTGTCGGCCATTGAACGACTTGAAGTTCTGGATGTCGAGTCGGTCGATCATCGTTGGCACAATACGCCCATTCCTTTCCTGCGCACCCATGAAAGCGTTACCGCGATGCCAAGCACACAAGCAGCCCGGCGGTGCTGATGCACCCCCGGCCCCGTGCGGGTCGGTCACGTTCCAGCCTTACCTGAGCGAGGACAACCGGGCCATCACTGGAACTTATCGATCGTCGTCGGCTGCACGGTGCGGTTGATCGGCGCGTACTCGCTCTCGGAGAGAACCAGGAACGCGCCGTT
>Ga0182024_10010331_pt1 | contig 19033 bp, 19 predicted proteins | sample P32metaG_FD_120480 | JGI IMG/M metagenome (GOLD analysis project Ga0182024, IMG submission 120480) | Permafrost microbial communities from Stordalen Mire, Sweden - P3-2 metaG (Illumina Assembly) | ecosystem: Environmental > Terrestrial > Soil > Wetlands > Permafrost | place: Sweden: Stordalen... | reverse complement strand
GCAAGAGTTGCACTACCAGCGGTGCAATATTCTGTCTAAATGGTTCACCACCTGTGATGACAGCCAGCTTGCAGGCAGGCGTGGACAACTGGTCTACGTGCTGCATAAGCTCAGGCAGAGTCGGTTTCCAGGTTGACGATTCAAAATCTGTATCGCACCAGTAGCATTTGAGATTGCACCCGCCCAGCCTGATGAAAACGGCAGGATGACCAGTGAAAGGACCTTCGCCTTGCAAAGTATAGAAAACGGATTGCACCCAGATGGAACTCTCACCGTCCAAAAGCTCCTGCGACCGCGTGATATTCTTTCCGCGCATGCCTCAAACCTTCGCCAGCAGTGGGTCGTTCACACCTGCTTCGGCAAACCCTTTCTGACGCAGCAAGCAGGAATGACAGCTGCCGCACGGTGGCATGGTGCCGTTGTAACAGGTGGTCGAGAAAGAGAGAGCTTCCATGCATCCGGGCAACGACATGGCTAGCTCCACGGTCTTTCGCTTGTTTAGAGCGATAAGTGGTGTCACTAAATTGAGTTGTCTGTCTAATCCTGCAGCGAGGGCAGACTCCATTTTCTTGATGAAATCTAGACGACAATCTGGATATCCACCGAAGTCTTCTTCCGACACGCCGATGATAACATCGTCACAACCCAGCACGTAGGCGCGGTTTGCAGCGACACAAAGGAAGAGAATATTTCTGCCAGGCACAAATGTTTTTTCCAATCCACCAGGCAGGTCAGCGGAGGACTCGTATTGTTCAACTGACTCTTTGTCGTTTGTCAAAGGGCTGATCCCGGCAAAAATGGCGCCCAGATTCAACAATTCGTGGACCACTCCAGCCCTGGCGGCAATCTGTCGAGCGCTTTCTATTTCGCGACGATGGCGCTGGTTGTAGTCAAAGGTGAGGGCTAAGACCTGGTCGTATCGCTCGCGTGCCCAAAACAGACAGGTCGTGCTGTCTTGACCGCCAGAAAAAATGACCAGAGCTTTGCTCAAGCGCCCGTTCCTTTGCTAGAGGCAAGATTATAAACCCGCAGGCAGCCAAACGCCAGATTTTTCGATTATTGAGAAGGAGTTCGCAACAACCTTTCCATCAGCTTTGAGTCGCCTTCTTCCAGAGTCGGCTGTTGTTTTTCGCGTAGTGCCACTTGCAATTTCCAAAGCAGTTCTTGCACTTTGATGCGAGTGTTGGTCTTTTTTACGCCTTTGACTTCGATTAGATTATGCAGGGCAAAAGCCAGCTGCGAATAAGCAAGTTGGCGGTTGGTGTAGGCATCAGTGGAGCCAGGATTGATCTCCAGGGCGTGATTATAGTCTTCAATGGCCATTTGCAAATCGTTGAGATTGTGATGAGCAATGCCTCTGCAGAAATGGGCGGAAAAATCTTTCGGGTTGAGCATGATTGCAGTCGTGAAATCCTGGACTGCTTCACGGTGCATGAGCAGTTCGCTGTAAGCCACGGCCCGGCAGAAATAAGCGCTCGACTCGTCGGGGTTCAAGCGTAAGACTTCCCCGAAGTCTTCAGCCGATTCTTTAAAACGACCTAACTGAAAGTTGGCGTAGCCTCGTTCGGTGTAGGCCAGAGCCAGCTTGCCGTTGATGCGAATGGCCTGCGTGCAGTCTTCGGCCGCCTCGCCATGCTTGCCCAGCAGTCCGTTGGCGTAGGCTCTATAGACGTAAGCCCAGGCGTTTTCAGGATCAAGGTTTATGGCTTGAGAATAGTCTGCAATTGCCTTCTCTGGCTCGCCTAAAAGATTGTAGGTAGAAGCGCGGTTGAAGTAGACTGCGGCATAATCAGGTTGGAAAGACAAAGCCTGGGCAAAAAACGGCAGCGCTTGAGCATAGCGCCCAGACATAAGCAGTTCCATCGCCTGCTCGTAAGCCATTTTTGCGTTTTCAGCTTCGTGCATACATCAACCAGTGCTGGATGAGTAAGCGGCCCGGTTAGCTCAGCAGCTAATGTGTAGAATCAGCACTGAGCGACACGAACCCGTGTTAACACGCTCTCATGTCTGGGTGGTTGTTGTCAAGAGATACAGCGCCGAATTGAGCCTGAATCGAGATAAAAACTCAAGTTGTAATCCGCATTTGCAGCAAAATCCGCGTTTCAGGTGGATCGGGGCCGGATTAAAGTGGCCATGGTAAGTGAGCAAATTTATCAATGTTGATGCAGTTCTCGTCAGCAAATTCCGACTTCGTTTTTACTGCCGACATCCATTAATCTGATCGCCGCCTTTGTCGTTTAGCGCACCAATTCTCAACTTCCTCGACGGATTGATGAAACTTCGATAAGGTCATCATCTAAATGACCCTGCTAAGCATATGCGAAGATACGCTGATTTATACTGATGTGCTGTGAGCTTGACCAATCGTTGGCTCCTTTCCATTGAGGTCAGCCGTGCATCAAACAGATTCCAAATTCGCCGTCCGCAGCCGCCGTGTTGTCACGCCGCAAGCTGTCGCGGAAGCCACAGTTTTGATTGCCGACGGCACCATTATTGATCTACTCTTTGGCAGTAGTGAGGCACCGGCTGGATTTGCTGTTGAAGATTGCGGTGACGCAGTGATTATGCCTGGGCTAGTCGATAGTCACGTGCATGTTAATGAGCCGGGCAGAACGGAGTGGGAAGGGTTTGAGACGGCCACCCGCGCTGCGGCGGCAGGCGGGATTACCACCATCGCTGATATGCCTCTCAACTCTAACCCGGTTACCACCACATACGATGCCTTACAGAAGAAGCTCGCTTCCACCCAGGGCAAGCTGGCTGTTGACTGCGCCTTTTGGGGCGGAGTCATACCGGGAAATTCAGGCTCCCTGGAAGAGATGATCGATGCCGGCGTGCGCGGTTTTAAATGTTTTTTGATCCACTCTGGAATCGATGATTTCCCCAATGCTACAGAAGCTGATTTGCGCAAAGCGATGCCCATTTTGGCCAAACGTGGCATCCCTCTGCTCGTTCATGCCGAGCTTGAGTGCGGCGAATCAAGCCATTGGGAGGGCGAGCATGGTTCGTACAAATCATTTGTTCAGTCAAGACCAAGACGATGGGAAAATGAAGCGATAAAGTTGATGATCTCGCTGTGCCGGGAATTTAATTGCCCTGTGCACATTGTCCATTTATCTTCCTCAGAGGCCATTCCCCTCATCCAACAAGCGAAGAAGGAAGGATTGCCTTTCACGACAGAAACGTGCCCACACTATCTCACTTTCGCTGCCGAAGAGATTGCCGATGGCGACCCCCGCTTCAAATGTGCGCCGCCCATTCGTGAAAGAGAGAATCGGGAGAAACTCTGGCAAGCGGTACAAGATGGCACCATCGATTTCATTGTTTCGGATCATTCGCCCTGCACTCCGGAGCTCAAGTTTCTCAGCCAGGGAGATTTGAAGAAGGCCTGGGGCGGCATTTCGTCCTTGCAATTTGGGTTGAGTGTAATCTGGACTGAAGGGCAAAAAAGAGGGGCAACCTTGAACGATCTGGCCCGGTGGATGTGTGAAAATCCGGCCAAGTTTCTGCACCTGGATCATTCGAAGGGCCGCCTGTTACCGGGATTTGACGCTGATTTTATCGTTTTTGACCCGGAGGCGCCTCAGACTATTGAACAGTCCGGAATTCATCATCGCCATAAAGTGACACCATACGATGGCAGAAACCTCTCTGGTCTGGTGGAGCGCACCTATTTGCGCGGTGAAAAGATTTTTGATCGAGGAGAGTTTTCGCCGCCGCGTGGCCGGCAAATTTTGGTAGAAACCAAAGCGGGGAAGAAATGGAAAGAGGTTTCAATTTAGTGGCGGCGGCATTCAGTCACATGAGAGTTTGGGGTAGCCTGGTCAGGGAGATGGCGATCAAATGAACACGCAAACTGTAGATTTCGACCATTTGAATTCACTGGAAGGAAAAAGTGCAGTGGTGGCATTTCTAAAGTGCTCGGGGGCGCAAAAATGGAGCGATGCAATGGTGTCGAGCCGGCCTTTTAATGGTTTGCAAGATTTGAGAGATAAATCCGAAGCGGCCTGGTCAAAGTTGAATCATCAAGATTGGCTGGAGGCTTTTAGCAGTCATCCAAAAATTGGGGACGTAAACAGTTTGCGTGAGAAGTTTGCTTCAACTGCTGCATGGGCTCGTGGCGAACAGCAAAGCGTCAGTCACGCACCAGAGCAAGTTTTGCACGGTCTGAGCGATGCAAACAAGCGCTATGAAGAGAAGTTTGGCCACATTTTTATTGTCTGTGCCACCGGCAAGAGTGCGCAACAAATGTTGCGCATGCTTGAGATTCGTTTGCAAAACGAGCCTGGTCTCGAGTTTGCCATCGCCTGCGGTGAGCAAAAAAAGATTACTCTACTAAGATTGGAGAAGCTGACGGCATGAGCATCACCACTCACGTTTTGGATACCTCAGTTGGGCGACCGGCAAAAGGAATTACAGCCACATTGGACATACAAGTCGGCGATGGCTGGAAGGAACTGGGTAAGGGCGTGACAAATGCCGATGGTCGCATTGCTACACTATTGCCCACCGATCACGAGTTGCAATCCGGCATCTATCGATTGACGTTCGAGACAGCGTCATATTTTGCTGAAAATAAATTGGCAGCCTTTTATCCAAGCGTGCCGATCCATTTCGAGATTATTGACGCCAAACAGCATTATCATGTGCCGTTGCTGCTCAACCCTTTTGGCTATTCGACTTACAGAGGCAGTTAGGTGAGTTAGGTCCAGCTAGGTCCAGCGAGACCAGGGATCGCATCCACGCCTCACTCCAGGGTAATTGGAGGCTATTGGCGTTAAAGACAGATTTCTGGTTTAGCGCCGGTTGCAAGTTGGCACAAGATTTAAGCATAGCGCTGTAGGGAGGACTGTTTCATGCCTGGTAAATTGAACGGACTGCTCGTTGTTATCTCATTGTGTCTGGGCACGGTACTTCTGACAGCGCCGTCGGCGGATGCTGCGACTTTTAACGTGAAAGCGTTTGGAGCCAAGGGTGATGGCGTCACCGACGATCAAGTTGCCATTCAAAACGCCCTCAACGCTGCCAGCAGCTCGCCAGGCAGCTTAGTGATATTTCCAGTCGGAAATTACCTGCACTCAGGAGAACTAACTGGAACCAGCATTGGGCTGCAAGGAGTTGGTGCTACTCTCACCGCCACAACTGGGCTTCAGACGTTGAGGCTGACGGGAAACAAAGTGTCCGTTAGCAACCTCAAGTTCAATACTCAAGTCACGAACACCGATGAACTGACCGTTTTTATCGATTCAGCCAACGGTTTTACCGTGCATAACCTGGTAATCAACGGCAACGTTGGCATTAAACCTATTAGCTCAATTCTTGTCGATAATGGTACTAACGGCACTGTCTCCGGATGTGATCTCTTCCTCAATGGCAGCCCCAGTTCTGCCGGGATTACTGTTGTCGATAGCAGCACTGTACTTGTATCGCAAAACCTTGTGACGGGGGCAGGCACAGGAGTTGAAGCAGTGTCATCTAGTAACATTAACTGCGCAGCCAACAAGACGGCTACTGGCGCAGGTGGCATAATCGGAGTTGGTGTAACCACAATGGCAGTAACCAACAGTTTGGTGACAAACCTTTCATCAGGTGCTCAGGGAATTACTCTAGTTAACAGTACAAACCTGACCGTCTCTGACAATCGAATAATGGGTAATAACACTGTTAATGTTAATAGCGAAGGTATCGAGTCTGTTGGCAACACCAATGTGCTCATCAAGGCAAATAACATCCAGTCTTGCGGAATTCTGTCGGTGGGTGACAGCGCCGTCCAAATATTGGGGAACAGCATCTTTGCAGCGATGACAGGCGTTGAGTGCGTGGGTGACGCAAACCTCTATGTGCAGGTGAATCAGATTGCAAACTGTCAGGGCAGTGCAATCGCTGCCGTGGGCATCTCCCAAACCTTGTCGATCTCGCAGAACATCATGCGCGATTGTGGACTGACCGGCGCCTTCATGGGAGGAGCTGCTGCTGTTGTATTCGTGGACTCACCGCCAGCAACCTCTATACCGATTACAAGCAACCTATACACAGGCAGTGTCAAGAATCTGTCGTTCTTCATTGATTGCACACAGGCTTCGCCTCCGGCTCTATTGGCTGGTAACAAAACCAACACGCTGCTGCCTTCGACACCATAGGTAGATTGAGGCGGTAATGCGCTGCGCAATAATATGCTGTCTCATTATTCTTTGCCAACTCCTAGGTTCGAACCAGGCAGTTTTGGCGCAGCAGAGTGGCATATTTTCCAACAAGTGGCTTGACCAGCGCTTTGACTGGGTCATTTATCTGGAGCCTAAGGAACTCGAACATTACCTCGTTTACCCGAGTTCGGGCTTAGGGCCGGTTACTGATGTGCGAATGACATATCGAGTCAATCCTCGTTTGGCCGCCAACCATGTTGATTCTACCTTGCACTACGAAGACCTCTGGTATCACGAGGGGCGCCCGGTAGGTTGTCGCCGCTTTGGCAAACTGAATATTCAAAGTGGGTGGCAGGGAGCGATCTGTATTTCTGACGCTGACTCCGGTCATCAGAATACACCAGCAGAAGCTAATGCAATTGTTCGGCTGATTTTGGAGATCAATCTTCTAAATTGTAATGTCACTGCCGTTCTGGTGCCATCGTCTATGGTGTCACCGCTGTGCGACGCTATGGGTCAATTCCAGTTCTTTCGCACTGACGGTTCAGCGCCTCCGGGACCATCTAGACTAGAGGTATTGGTCTGCTCCGGACTGAGCGATCGTAATTTCATGGTCTACAAGCCTTAGCCGCTTCGCTTAGGGATGCCCCATCCGTTTTGGCTGGTAACAGCGGTTTCACACTCTCAATGTCCGGCGGATAAGCTCTGTACGCGGGCATCTATCTTTGCTGCTTCAGCGGTCTTGCGTTCCATTTTGAGCACGAAAGAGTAGGCTTGCAGCAACGACGTCAATCCGGCTTTATCAGAGCCATGCTCAAGCAGCGGGATAGCCTTCTTGAAGAACTCATCCGCCACAGGCCAATTGCGAGCTATGGATGCCAGTGAACCCGCGTTGGCATAAGCACTGCCCAGATTGTGACGCAGCAGTTCGGATGTAGGATCCAACTTTTTCGCTTCTTCAAATTTCTCAATCGCGAGCACCAAATTCGCTTTTTTCATGGCATCAGCACCCTCGGAGTTGAGCCTGACAACCTGATTAACAGTACTGTTAGGATCGCCTGACATCAACATTTTAGACATATTGATCGGGTGGCTGGTGACTGTAGAATCGCTGGCCGAATAAAGTGCGACGAGAGTGTTTTTGTCTCTCGCCGTCAAATCGGTAGGCACATCAGCTGGTGGAATAGAGGCGAACATAATGTCGTTGGGATTCTTGCTGTGCCCCAGTATGCCAAGCGAGTGTCCGATTTCATGCAGGTAGATTCTTCGAGCGTAATTGGCCGTTATTTTGACCAAACCAGCCGGAGGTGCAGTCAGCAGCGTGATGTCTGTTTTTACGATGCCCTGCGAGTCTGGAATCACCATTGCATGCCCGCCTTCGGCAGATGACATCATTTTGCTGGCGTCATGCGTCCACTTGCATTTTACTTCCGCGGTATCAGGGTCGGTGACAAACTTGAACTCCACCAGTCCCTTTGATGCGTCTTGCCAGTCTTGAAATGCTGCTTTCAATATGGCCGGGGTCTGGCTGTCAAAGCCGAGCACGTTAGGATTATCATCAATGTAAACGGTAATCGGCATTCTCGATTTTGGCCATCTAGACATTCCGTTTTGCGTGGAATCTTCAAAATAATTTTCGGCGTTCAAATCTTCGGGTGGTTCTCCGGCTGTTCGCTTAATCTCATTCTCAAGCAATGCCACCATGCTGCGCACGCGTGCTGCGTCAGGGGAGTTAGGCGCACATTTCAAGAACATTTTGAAAGCATGCACTGCTTCTGTCGAGTGTCCGAGCGTTTGATAACAAGTGCCTAGAGTGCCCCAGCTCGGTGCTGAACTAGGATTCAACTCAGTGCCCTTTTTCAACTCAGGCAGGGCTTCGTCATATTTGCCCAGTTGTACTAGCGCCGTTCCCAGGTTACTGTGCGCCTCGCCGAAGTTTGGTGCTCTTTGGATCGCCTGTCGGAATTTCTCAGCCGCGGCTGCTGGTTTGCTTTGACCGATTAGTGTGACGCCTTGATTGTACAAACTGACAGTCTCCGCATCGGTTAGAACGGGCCCGTCACTCAATGCTCCAGTAGCAAACAAGAGAGAAAAGAGAGACAAGCTCCAGCCGCTGGCAAGCAGGTGAATTTTTCGAGCCATTGTTTCTCCTTCGATCATCCAAAAAGAATTATCACATGATCGTGGTTTGAAGGCTGTTTTTCTGCCTTAAACTATGTGGATTGGTTGGAGGTGTTTCGTTGACAAGAACAGTTCTATTTTTTCTGGCTGTGGTCTTGTGCTGGTGCGCCTGCATTCACGGTGCGTTCGCATCAGACTTTCGCAAGCAGACCATTTATCAAATCGTCACTGATCGGTTTTTTGACGGTGATCATGCCAATAATGATCCTCCTGAAAGCGAGGGAATGTTCGATGCAGGACATACAAATTGGCAATGTTATTGGGGCGGAGATCTTAGTGGAATCGTCAAGAAACTGACTTATCTGCGCGACTTGGGCGTTTCAGCACTGTGGATATCACCGCCGGTGGATAACTGCAACATTGCCATTGCCGATTCGAAAGGTAATCCCACTTCCCCTTATCACGGTTATCACGCTCGGGACTTCATGCAGATTGAGGAGCATTTTGGCGACAAGAAAAATTCCTGGAAAGCATTCGATCGGCTTATAAAGTGTGCCCATGAGCTGCAGATGAAAGTCGTAGTCGATTTCGCCTGCAATCATTCAAGCAAGAAAATGGAGGGTGAATTTGGCGATATATATCGCAATGGCAGGTTGTTCGCCGTCGGTAGTGACGATAAATGGTTTCACCATAATGGAGAGATTACTGATTACAACGATCGGTACCAGATACAGTATCAGGATATTTTCAACCTTGCCGACCTGGCTCAAGAAAATGCTTCCGTCGACGAATATCTGAAAACGGCTATGGCTAATTTCCTGCATCATAAGGCGGATGCCTTCAGGCTCGATGCCGTTAAACATGTAAATTGGGGCTGGCAATACAGTTTGCTTGATGCGCTGAACAGCAAAGGTAATCCTTTCGTTTTTGGCGAATGGTTCGAGGGCAGCTACAAAAGCCCAATGTGGGCCGATGGTTGTAATTTTGCCAATGACAGCGGCATGTCGCTGTTTGATTTTCCTCTGGCCATGGCCATGCGAGAGGTTTTTGCCAATGACAAAGAGTTTCAGCTCATTGATGGAACGATTTATTATGAAGATCAGCTCTTGAAGGAGCCCACTCACCTGGTTACATTTTTCGATAATCACGATATCCCTCGCCTTTTAAATCTCAACAAAAGCAAGGACCGCCTGCACCAGGCAATCGCTTTTCTTCTTACTTGCCGCGGTGTACCATGCATCACATATGGTACCGAACAGTATTTATACAACGACACCAATGGTGGTGCTGATCCTTATGATCGGCCAATGATGGAAAAGTTTGGCAAAGAGACGACAGCCTTCGCGCTGATAAAGGAACTGGCCAGGTTGAGAAAGGAGAATCCGGCCATTCCTTATGGCTCCTTTACGAAACGATATATCAACACGGACGTTTATGTTTTCGAACGCCAGTTCGAGGGTAATGTTGTCACAGTGGCGATCAATAAGAATGCCAAATCAGTTCTCAATCTGCCGGCATCAGCCACATCTTTGCCCGCGGGAAAACACAACGATTATTTGCATGGTTTGCTTAATGGCTTAGCTATCGAGGTTACTAACGAAGTTAATAACGATTCTTTGCCTGGAGCACAACGGGCTCTGGTGGCCGAGAAGTTACCGCCTTCAAGTGTATCGGTGTGGGTCAGTCACAAACCCCTCACCGACCCGATTATTTTGAACATCTCTCCCAGGCAGGTGCACCCACAATCGACGGTGGAAATCGAAGGAGAGAATTTTGGCCGGCAGGCGGGCGTCGTATTGGTGGGCCGACAACCGGCGCGTCTACCACCGAGCGCAGACGTGCCACCGGCCATGCCAGCGCCTGTCGTTTCATGGGGCGAAGAGAGAATTGTGGCTGAGATGCCGGCATTGGCCGAAGGCGATTTGTCTGTCACTGTGCAACGGTCGGACAAAAAGGATTCAAACTGCGCCAAGATTGTTGCTCATTCGGGCTTGCTCATTCCGGTGACCTTCCACCTCACCGGTTTGGCGGAAGGCAAGGAGGCAGATGCAATTTATATTAGTGGTGACACGATTGAGCTCAAAGCTCAACACGGGTCGCTGCAGGGCGCCGGACCGATGTTGGTGCACGGCAATTCACGGCTTCTCACTGTCAGCCTGCCGGCCACTAAAACGGTGCATCTAAAGTTTGTCCAGAGTCATGCCAACCAGAGTAATGAGTATGAGCCGGGCATCAACCATTCTTTCGTGGTGCCGTGCGCTGGAGTCGGCGACATTACATTTTCGTGGAACCGGGTCGGGACTGGGAACTAAGAAGCTGTCTTTCACATAACAAGCACTACTGAGATTTCGCTTTGTGCCACCATGACAGAAGAACAAAAAACAGAAGCCATACCAGAAGCCATACCTGGAGCAGAGGAGAAAAGGAAAGACAATCTCGTTTTGGCACGCACAATATTTCTGCGGTCATTAGGACTGGTCTATTTCATTGCCTTTATTTCCTACTATTTTCAGGCTCTCGGTCTCAATGGTTGGGAAGGCATTTCCTCCTCCAATCGATACTTGGAGCTCATCTCCAGCCAGAGCGGGCTGGAAAAATATTGGTTGTATCCGACAATTTTCTGGCTAAACAGCAGTGATCTCGCACTGCAGGCAGTGCCTCTCATCTGTGCTTGTCTGTCACTGTTGGTGGTGGCTGGCATTGCCTCTGGATTTTTGTTGCCGATTCTCTGGTTTTGCTATCTCTCGATCATCACCGTCGGCGGTGATTTTATGTCCTTCCAGTGGGACATATTGCTTCTAGAGACCGGCTTTCTCAGCCTGTTTTTCGCAGACTTCCATGCCTTTGACTGCTTCTGGGTCAGGGGGCGAGCGTCCAGGAATCTGGGCGCTGATGCCGCCCGACGCCGCTTCAGCCTTGACCCTCTTGCACCACCTGTGGTTATGAGTTGGCTCTTTCGCCTGCTCATTTTCAAATTGATGTTCTCGTCAGGGTGCTGCAAATTGCTTAGCGGCGATCCAAACTGGTGGAATCTCACGGCTCTGGAATATCACTATTGGACGCAGCCATTGCCGACACCACCGGCGTGGCTTGCGGCCCAAATGCCGGCATGGTTTCTTAAACTGTCTTGTGTTGGTGTTTTCTTGAGCGAATTAGGGTTGCCATTCTTGGTTTGGGGAGACCGGCGATTCCGGCTTGTCTTTGCTATTTCAACAGTTGCGTTGCAAATAATTATCATGGTCACTGGTAATTACACCTTCTTCAACATTCTCACCATTTTTCTCTGCATCCCGATTCTGGATGACCGATATCTGACATACCTCGGGCCAGCTGGAGCGAAATCGGAATCTGCTCGGGCCGATCTGAACCGCGTTCCTCTGGGCAAGTTTAGAACTGCGTTGACCGTTCTCATGGTCAGCATCCTTCTATTGCTGAACGGAATCCATTCCTTTGGGCGTTCCTTGGTTCCCAGCGCCGCACGAGAATACATTTCACTGCTCTATCCGTGGAACCTGGTTAACAGCTACGGGCTATTTGCTGTGATGACGACGACAAGAAAGGAAATCATTGTAGAAGGCAGCGACGATGGTCAGAAGTGGATTCCATATAGTTTCAAGTTCAAGCCCGGTGATCTGCATCGCGCACCACCCATAGTAGCACCTTATCAACCGCGTTTGGACTGGCAAATGTGGTTTGCCGCTCTGGGACCGCTAGAAGACAGCCCCTGGTTTTCTCAATTTATCTTTAGATTACTGAACGGTTCACCTGAGGTGGAGAATCTGCTGGAGAGCAAACCGTTTGCCGACCATGCGCCAACCTATATTCGCGCCAGGTTGGAAGATTACAGATTCACTGACTTTTCGCAGATGCAAAAGACCGGAGCCTGGTGGAAAAGCTCCGACGATGGGATGTTCTTCCCACCTGCCCGCCTCAAACGGAAAGTCGAAAATCACTTTAAGCTCGACAGTCTGCCCGATCCAAATGCCATCCTGCGCCCGTAATTCGCTTTCTGTCTGCTTTTCTAATCTGCTTCTGACACAAAGTTATGGTGCCCTTTACTTTTTCTTATTTACTGTAGATCGGACTCTGGGTAGATAACTAATACTGCTGGGAGTATTCATCAATGTTTCAAGACAAAGTAAGGTTGAAGGAAACAATCAATATTGTCGGAGATCCATGCGCGAAAGAATCAGAGTGGCTTCCAGTGTGCATTGCGGCAGGCGAGAAACAACTCGTTCGCCCAACCACTGAACCCGCGAAACGTTCGCCTTTGCGAATTTTCGTAGGAAACTTTGTTTGCTCTACTTCCATCGTTTCGGCCAGCATCGGGCACTTTTTGCTGGTCATATTCACGGCCAGCGTTCTATTTTGCTCCTTAACAGGCTTCGGCACAAATTGGTTCATGGAGCAGTTTAAGTTGCAGCAGTACCTGGCACTTCCGGCTCTGGTTTTTGGCGGCATAGGTTTCTGGCAGCAATTTGCCTGCCGCGGTTCCAAACCGCTGTATTTTGGCACGGCAGCGATATTGCTTGGCCTGTTGGGTCTGTGCTCTTTTACTCCAGGCCCGCTGGTGATCTTATTGGCTCTGGCAGTCGCCGGTCATTCACTAATGTCTTTCATAGGGCTGGAAACACGACGAGCATTGCCTGACACATTTAATGTGCGGGCAGCTCTATGGGCACAGGGCATATCATGCGCTTTGCTGGCCGGTTTCGTGCTCACAGCGACATGCTTTGCGGTTCAGAACAGCAGCACCTATCAACCACACCCTTACTCAAATATGTCCACCGTCCAGGTCTGCATAATGCAGGCGATGCTGGGCCTTGGTGTTGGCCTTCCTTGCGCTGTAATCGCCTTCAAGTCGAAGTCTCGCTCGTTCTTTTCATGTGCCTGGCTGAGCGTGCTTATGCAGGCTCCGCTGCTCTTCGCATTGACATTTGTGCTGATTCTGTCAGGTGCCGCCACCATAGCCGCCGGCATTGACCCCTCGTTTGTGATGAGAATTTTTGACTATTTCAACATGCCTGCATTCAGCACTGACATGATCTACACCGGCGGAGCGGTATCTCTTTCGTTGCTGGTGGCGATGACCTCAATTGTGATTTGGAGCCTGGTTGGCTCTAAGATTGGTGTGGTCGCCAACCACCGTTTTAGTCAAGACTGAATCCACCTGCCATGCCGATTGCTAATCCTTATGTCCTCATGTCCTCAGCGGTCTCAGGGGTGCAACATTTTCCGGTCAGCACCATCTAGTATCAGCTGCATCGCTTCGTCATCGTTGGCTCCCACAGTCACATCTTCCGAGGTTGGCACTTCCTTTAAACCAGCCGGAGTGCTGAGATCGGATTCGGGCACATTTGACTTTATCGCACTGGATGTAACCAGATGGATCTGCTTGTTCTTATTCAGATCAACGAAAGTAGCTTCAAGCGGCACGCCGTTCATTTTCGGTAGACCATAGAGCCGGTCCAAAAAAGTGCCAATTTGCGGTAGGGGAGTTATTGCCGAACTTACAGTGCATTCAGCAGATTCGGCAGCCGAGTTGCTGATTGTCCTGCCTTTGAAGGTTGCCCTCTGGTAAGACTGGTACTTAGCCGTGCTCGTATACCGCTGCGCTTCAATGCCAAGAACTTTGGTGGCGCCCTCTAGCAGCAGGGGAATCTCAGTGAAAGAGGCGCCGGTAACCAGGGCGACAACTCTCTGAAACTGCCCACGAAACTTCTCGAATGGCAGGTGATGCATTTTCTTAGTCTTCTCACTATAGATGCACACTTGCCGAAAAGGGGACACAGACGTAATATTCACCCCTGATTGCAAGCTGACTTTGACGCCTTTGTCGGAAATATAGACTTTTCCAAGGCCGGACATATGGCTCTTTTGCGTAAGGATCCAGCCGTTTCCTGAAGTTTCCGTTTTTGCCGCTGTCGGTTGACATGCCACCACCACTACTGGCAGGGTCGCGATACTGAAGAGCAGATGGAGTTTTGGCATGAGGCAGATTCGCAGTCGGCAATGAAATCATCATTGCACACTTTTGCAAGTAAACGCAGATCGCTACTCTCTTGGTGGTGCCAGATCTGGCTCAATATCTGCCGATGTGCAAATGCGAAAATAGTTTGTCATAGTCAATGAGCGCAATAGAGAAATTGCCGTCTCTAATTTTATCGTAGGGAATTTTGCTGTCTGGGTCCCAAAATTCCATTGCTGGACCCATAACATCTCTGATGTGCAGCATTTTATTCTTAGCGTCATATCCGACCACGCTGTATGCATGGTGGCTGCGCACGCCGTAAGTTTCAGGATTGCTTGCCAGTTCCGTTGCCGCAATCACCGGATAGCCATGACCAAAAGCATCTTTCAGTGCTTCATCTTCGTCTTTGAGAAACTCACCGACGACGGTCTGCCTATCTGCCCAACTGCGCACCTGGCGCCAGGTAACATACCCTTTGCCCAATCCGAATTCACCGATCTCTTTAGATGAAGTAGGAACATCTGTCACCGTACCGCCGGTGAGGAGCATCAAGGCATTGTCGTCTGAGGCACCATATGCGGCTCCATAACCTGGTAATTCCGAAATGGGAGTGGCACGGCCCTCGAGCAGGAGGTGCTTCATTGATCGAGTGACCAACTTCTCCGCGTCTTGATGGTTATTCCTGTACTGGCCGTAGGCTTTCTCAAGAACCTGGAGCCAGGAGCCATTTTCCTTACCTTTGAATGTTTTCGCGTGGGCATAGAGATAAATCTCTTGCGGTGTCAAAGCAGATACGGTAACTGGTGCGGCGCGATCGCCAGGAAAGGTTACAGTGAATGAGCCGTTGTCTTGTTGCTTAATCATATTCATGATCATTTGCTTGCCTTTTTCCGTAGAAGAGAGCGAGCTGACAGAGGCGAGAAAGCGGCAATCATACACAGCACCCTGGGTGACACATAGAGGATCTATGCTGATTTTTCCTTCTGGAAAGAGTTCTTGTTGCAACTGCTCAGGTATCGAATGTGGTGCATACAAACCGGGGATCTTTTTGAGCCAGGAAAAAACTCTTGGTCCCCGCTGGAAGATATTTTCGCTGGCACATTCCATATCCAAAAATATACGAGACAAAAATGCCACCACCAGACCGATTATGAGCAGCGCCAAAATTATGCGGGCGGCTCTGGTGCCTTTGTACTTCAGAATCGCTGATTTAAGCGCGGAGATTTTCATGCAGGTAGGAGGGCAGTTGGCCGGTTAGCGACAAGAGCAAAAAGCGCTCTTTGCTGCATCATAACCTACGGGAAAATCTTGAGGATGGTAAGGTGGGCGCCGAAACTTGGAACCCAAGGCTAAACGCCGCAGTTACCTGCGCTACGCTGGCTCAATCGAATAACTACTTGTATAAGAATTTGTGCAATCCAACCGGATTGATTTGGCTGATTGTGTCTTGCATATACGGCACTTTATTGTGGGTCAAGTCATTGATGTTGGCATTCAGGTTGAATGCTCCAACTAATGCCATCAGCAGTCCTGCGCCCAGACAGATGCCGGCAATGCGCATAATGTTCGACTGCCGAACCTCAGATTCCAAAATGCCATATTCGCTGACCCGACCCTGTTCTGTATAAATGGTTACCATAGTGTCCTCCTTGGAAAACCGCATGTTTGATCGTGAACTCTGCTTTGTGACGTAGCTCAGTCAATCCTGTTCCAACTCTGCATTTAAGATGCGAAATAGGTGGCGGGGAAATTGGACAATTCTCTTTTCGAAGTTATGGATTTCCATATAAATAGAATTTAGGTCTTTCATTTGCTCCGTATCTATGATACCATACAAACGTATGGTTTAGAAAGGAGGAGATCCGATGTACGAATGGAAAGTCAACCAGATTAAGGTTGGAATGATGGAGCGTGTGCTGAATCACATGGAGAAGCAGGGATATCAGGTGCAAACGATCATCCCCTTATCCATGAGCGCTGAAAATGCAGATAGCGCAGACCAAGAGGCCCACATGCTTCTTGCTGGAAGAAAGGAAACCAGATCCAGTCCTGCTCTTGTTCACAGGGGGATGCCCTCGCTGAAGCCTGAGAATCTTGATGTTGTCTATGGGCGCAAAGATGACTAGGAGGGTAACGCGAGAGCTTTGGTGGGCAAACCGGCATGCTGAAATTAACCTGAAACCTTGGTTGTGATAGCCGCCCATGTTCTACGCTTAACTGATGAAAATGGGCCTCAGCTCTGAGACGACATTTTTGTTAGCGGTCGAAGTGTAGAGGAGCGGCTGTGTCACAAGAAAATGTAATCAAGATTGGCGAGTTGCTTGTGCGAGCAGACTTGCTGAACACAAGCGATGTCCTCGAATCCATCCAGGTCTCGCAGCGGCTGCAAATACCGATTGGGCGAGTCTTGATTATGTCCGGCACGGTCACTCAGCACTTGCTGCAGTCTGCTCTGCAGGCGCAGCTTTTGATCAAAGAAGGGCTGGTGACGGTAGAGGCTGCCTGCGATGCTCTTAGACTAGCGGTTTTAGAGCGCAAGACCCTGCAAAAAGCATTTGAAGAGCTGAATATCACACCTGGTTATCAGCAAGATATCTCCACTCATCTGGTCGAGTTGCTTCTCGATTCAAATATTGTTACCCAAGAGCAGATTGATGAGGCCTTGCAAACCAGCACAGAAGCAGATATTCCGCTCAGTGGTGCGCTAGTGCTGCATGGTGTTCTTTCGACCAATTTCTTTCCCACGATTTTGCATGCCCAGGAACAAATTTCCACAGGGCAAGTGTCTCGCGAAGAAGCGGTGAGCGAGCTGAAGTCTTCTTTCCTTATGTGGCTGAAAGCAGAAGAATCCCTGAAGGCCGGCAGTAAAGATGGGTTCCTGACCGAACGCATCGAAGATATGAAAATTGCAGATTTCCTATCAACGTTCCATCATGTCGAAGACTCGGATACGGAAGAGGATGTTGTCGCTGTCTCTGAGCCTTCGCTGCCACGAGCAATGTACGAATGGAAAGTGAACCAGATAAAGGTTGGCATGATGGAGAGTGTACTCAATAATATGGAGAAACAGGGATATCAGGTGCAAACGATCATTCCCCTATCTGTCATCTCTGCCGATTCAGATGGCACGGAACCTCAGGTACAGATGCTTCTGGCCGGAAAAAAGAGAACTAGATCCCATCGCCTGCCCGTTCATAGGAATGCCCCGTGAAGGCTGAGGATCTGGCTAGCAACGAGTCTGGACGTGTGAAACGTCCGAAACCAACCTAGAAAGCTTTGACTGATTTTACCTTGCCACCATATCTGATTTCATTCAACTCCGATCGCAATACGGCAATCTCGGCTCTCAGTTCGTTGATTTCCTGGGCGTCAGAAATGGTCTCTTTAATCAGGCTATGGAAGGTGCTGCTTACTGCGTCATTCATTCGATCACTGGCAAATTGCAAAGATCGTTCGAAAGCCAGCCTGACAAGAACGAAAGGATAAATTATGGGTCTGAACATATTTGGCTCCAAGCGCTTAAGATTGGAAGATAAAAAATAGCTCGAAGGAATCCAGCACCCTGGAGTTTTTACACAATTGAGCCATCGATGCATGGGGGTATGCTTGTGAAAGCAAAGGAAACCAATCTAAAGGAGTTTTTGCTGCCTCAAATCGAGCATTTAGAGATGATTGCCCAAGAATATTATCAAAAAGGCCTACCACGAGCCCATTCTATTAAGAAGATAGCCGACAAACTCCGTGAACTGCTTGAACTTGAGTGTGCCGAGGAGGAAAAGGCGGCACTGCTGGAGGAAAAAGCAGCAGAGCAGGCACAGGAGAAGGCGCAAGGGGACACTGAGAAGGATGAGCAATAGTTCTAACCGAGCGATTCAGGAGTTGCCAGCCCTTTTGCCGGATTTGAACAGCGTAAACGCTGTGATTGAAGCCTACAAAGGTTGTCGAAACAAGTATAAATACAACCCTGAGAACAGTCTTTTTGAGCTGCACAAAGTCTTGCCTATGGGGATGTTCTTTCCTTTTGATTTTGGTTTCATCCCATCAACGGTCGGGGAGGATGGCGACCCTATCGATGTGCTTGTAATGATGGATGAGCCCACCTTTATAGGCTGTGTGGCCAAAGTAAGATTACTTGGTGTAATAAAGGCGAAGCAGAGAGAAGCCCAATCGAGCAAGTGGATTCGCAACGACAGACTGGTCGGGGTGCCTCTGGTTACCCATGCTTACAGGGAATTGAAGGACATAGATGCCGTTGCTTCCGCTCTGTTGTTTGAGATCGAGCATTTCTTCATTTCATACAATGCTGCCCAAAACCGCGAATTTAAGGTGGAAGGGAGGGAAGGGGTGAGAGAAGCGATGGCTCTAGTAAAAGAAGCTTCTACAACGTTAGCCGCTACCCCCTAAAGGATCACTGCACCGCGGCATTTGCCAAAAGGGCAAATCCTGGGCTGGCTGCGAATCAGCGCGTGGGGATGACGGCTCGCTTAAAGTCGCTAAGAGGATAAGAATTCAAAACCTCCGACCTGGTCAAACCGCCCCGTCGAGCCAGATGAACCCCGTACTGCAAATTTTGCAGGTCTTGAGTTGAGTGTGCATCGGTGGAGATGACAAATTTTATCCCTCGTTTGCGGGCTAGCTTGATCAAGCGCGGTTCCATGTCTAAGCGATAAGGATCTCCGTTTACCTCGATGGCGACATTGGATTGCGCTGCCGCATCAAGCACTTCTTCGATGCGGCAGGAAAGTGGTGGGCGGCGTAGCACCAACCGTCCCAGTGCGTGTCCCCAGATTTTAAACTG
>Ga0182024_10010330_pt1 | contig 19034 bp, 18 predicted proteins | sample P32metaG_FD_120480 | JGI IMG/M metagenome (GOLD analysis project Ga0182024, IMG submission 120480) | Permafrost microbial communities from Stordalen Mire, Sweden - P3-2 metaG (Illumina Assembly) | ecosystem: Environmental > Terrestrial > Soil > Wetlands > Permafrost | place: Sweden: Stordalen... | reverse complement strand
CATGGCGGATTCGAAATCCGCCTGCATCGCGAGCATGGCGGCCACCACTGCCACCACGGTGTCGCCGGCGCCGGAGACGTCGCGCACACGCACCGGATAGGCTGGAACGTGGATCGGCGCGCCCTCGCCCACCAGCGTCATGCCGGCCTCGCTGCGCGTCACCAGAACCGCTTGCGTTCCCAGCGCACGGCCGAGTTCGACCGCCGCCGCCACGACCTGATCGTCGGTCTTCGCCGCGCTGTGGGTCGCATCGGCAAGTTCCTGCCGGTTCGGCGTGATCACGGTGGCGCCGCGATAGATGCCGTAGTCGCGGCCCTTCGGATCGACCACCACAGGTTTTTTGAGCTTATTGGCGGCATCGATGACCACGCGGATGACGCGCGGGGTCAACGCGCCCTTGGCGTAATCCGACAGCACCACCGCGCCTACCCGCGGCATCGCCTCGATGACGTGGCCGATCAGCGCGTTCTCGTTCGCCGCGTCGACTGACGAGGCCATTTCCCAATCGGCGCGCAACATATGGGTGGAGTGGTGCTCCGAGACGAAGCGGACCTTGCGGGTGGTCTGCCGCGCGGGATCGACCACCAGGTGGAATTCGATCAGCGGATGCGTCGTGAGCGCTTCGCGCAGCGCACGGCCGGCATCGTCGTCGCCGACGACGCCGACGAAAACGCAGCGCGTGCCAAGCGCGGCCAGGTTGCGCGCCACATTGCCGGCGCCGCCGATCATCATTTCGATGCGCTTAACCGCGATCACCGGCGTCGGCGCTTCCGGCGAGATGCGCGTGACCTCGCCGTAGACGAACTCGTCCAGCATCAGATCGCCGACGCAGAGCACGGTCTGCTCGGTCAGGTCGGCGAGATGTTTATCGAAATCGAACATGTCTTATTCCTGGCGCAGGATCTTATCCGAAAACCGGTTCCCATCCACGGATCAAGTCCGAGGACAAGCTTTTCGGGATCATGCGCTAGCGATACCTGTCTTCGCGGTCGAGATAGCCGGTGACGTATTGGCCGACGGCCGCTTCGAGCGGGGTGAAGCCGGCGTTATAGCCGGCACGGCGCAGGTTCTCGACACTGCCTTGCGTGAAATACTGATATTGCCCGCGGATCGCGTCCGGCATCTCGATATATTCGATATTGGCCGGCCGCCCGAGCGCCTTGAACATGGCGCCGATCATGTCGCGGAAGCTTTCGGCGTTGCCGGTGCCGACATTGAAAATGCCGCTCACCGCCGGCGCGTCGAGCAGCCAGCGCAGCACCGCAATGGCGTCGTCCACATAGATGAAGTCGCGGCGCTGATCGCCGTCCTCGATGCCGTCGCGGTGCGATTTGAACAGCCGCACCGGCTTTCCCGCTTTGGCCTGGTCGAACACCTTCGCCAGCACGCTCGCCATGTGACCTTTATGATATTCGTTCGGACCGTAGACGTTGAAGAATTTCAAGCCGACCCAGTGCGGCGGCAGCTTTTCTTTCTTGACGTAGCGATCGACCACGGCGAGATCGAATAGGTGCTTGCTCCAACCGTAGAGATTCATCGGGCACAGTTTGCGCAAGGCTTCGAGCGACCCGTCATCGTCGAAGCCTTGGCTGCCGTCGCCATAGGTCGCCGCCGATGAGGCATAGATGAATGGCGTGCGGGTGGCCGTGCACCAGTCGAGCAGGCGCAGCGACAGCCGGAAATTATTCTCCATCACCAGGTCGCCGTCGGTGGCGGTGGTGTCGGAAATGGCGCCCATATGGATGACAGCGTCGAGCTTGCGGCCGTCGAGCCACGCCATCAATTCGGCCGGCGGCACCAGATCGGCCACCTGGCGCTTGGCCAGGTTGCGCCACTTGGCGTCGTCCTGGCCGAGCAGGTCGTTGACCACGATATCGCTCGCGCCCGCCTCGTTGAGGCTAGCCACCACGTTCGACCCGATGAACCCGGCCCCGCCGGTGACCAAAAACATGCGTTGCCTCGTGGCCTCTCGGCGCTCTCGTTTGCGCATGATCCGGTCCGAAAACCGGTACCATCCCCGATCAAGTCGAGGACAAGCATTTCGGGATCATGCGCCGGGCAAACCTTTGCCCCAGTCCGGGGACGGGCGCAATGTTAGGCCGCATTCGGCCGCAAATGGCTCTGGAAACGGTAAAAATCGCGGCTGGACAGGCTTAGGCCCAGCAGGCTAACGCCTGTCCGGGCCGGCCGAAACGGACGCACGGGGGCTGCGGCGGCAGACGAATGAGCCAAGAACCAACCCGGCCGCCAGGCCCGATCGTGATCGTCCCCTATGTCTGGATCGGGGACTTCGTGCGCTGCCACTCGGTGGTGAAATTGCTGCGCGCCCAGGCGCCCGAGCGGCCCGTCGATATCGTCAGCAGCACGCTGTGCGCACCGCTGGCCGAATACATGCCGGGCATCCGGCAGGCGATCGTGATCGACCTGCCGCGACGGCGGCTCGGCCTTCCGCTGCAACGGCAATTGACGAGCCGGCTGCGGGGAAAAAATTACGCGCAGGCGCTGGTCATGTCGCGCAAATGGAAAGCGGCGCTGGCGCCGTTCCTCGCCGGCATCCCACTGCGCACCGGCTTTGCCGGCGAAGCCCGCTTCGGCCTCATCAACGACATGCGCTTCAGCGAACGCAAGCTGCCGCGCATGATCGATCAGATGGGCGCGCTGGCGTTACCAAAGGACGCGCGCTTGCCGGCCGAATGGCCGCTGCCCGAATTGAAAGTGCCGGCGGACGAAGTCGCGCGATGGCGCGCGCAGCGCGGGCTTACAGCTGAAGGGAGTCCCATCGTCACGCTCTCGCCCGGCGCGGTCGGCGCCGGCAAGGCATGGCCGCCCGGACACTATGCGGCGCTCGCGCGCGCACTGACCGAAGATGGCGCATCGGTCTGGGTGCTGGGCGGTCCGGACGAAACGGCGATCGCAAAACAAATCGCCGGCGCCTCCGGAAGCCACGTGCACGACCTGACGAGTGCCGACCTGCGCAATGCCATTCTCGCGCTGGCAGCCGCCGACATTTCCGTCACCAACGATTCCGGACTGATGCATGTCGCCGCCGCGATCGGCACGCCCACGATCGCCATCTTCGGGCCGACCAGCCCGTGGCACTGGAAGCCGCTCAACCCGATTGCCGCCATCCTCGAGCCGCCCGGCGACGAGCCGGCGCGAGAGCGCGCACGCAGCGAGGGCAACGACGCGGTGCGCCACCGCCGCACCGCCGATGTCGCGGTCGAGACCGTGCTGGCGGCCGTGCGCGAAATACTTCGGAAAGGCCGGTAATGCGCGCCCGGCGCGGCGTTAAGGTTTGAGACGCCTCAAAGCCTGACGCGCCGCCTATTCCGTGCTATCAAACCCGCGAATGATAAGGACCGCGACCTCCGCATGGCCAAACTAAAAGCCGCCGACATGAGCAGCGAACGCGCCCAGGCGGCGATCGATTCAGCGCTGCGCACGCTCGATGCGGAAGGCGGCGGCATCGATGCCCTGGCCGACGCGCTGCGCGACGGGCTGGGCGCGACCTTCGCCGCCGCCGTCGAGTTGATCCGCGCCGCGCAAGGGCGCGTGATCGTGACCGGCATGGGCAAATCCGGCCATGTCGGGCGCAAGATCGCCTCCACGCTCGCCTCCACCGGAACGCCGGCGCTGTTCGTGCATCCGGGCGAAGCCAGCCATGGCGACCTCGGCATGATCGCCAGCAACGACGTCATCGTTGCGCTGTCGTGGTCGGGCGAAACGGCGGAGATGAAAAATCTCACCGATTACTCGCGCCGCTTCCGCATCGGCTTGATCGCGATGACCGCCAATGCCGACTCGACGCTCGCCAACACCGCGGACGTGGTGCTCGCATTGCCGCAGGCGCGCGAGGCCTGCCCGCATAATCTCGCGCCCACCACCTCCTCGCTGATGCAGCTTGCGCTCGGCGACGCGCTGGCGATCGCGCTTCTGGAAAGCCGCGGCTTCACCGCGGTGGATTTCGGCCTGCTGCACCCGGGTGGCAAGCTCGGCACGCTGCTCAAAGGGGTGCGCGAGTTCATGCACACCGGCGAGGCAGTGCCGCTGGCGCCGCTCGGTACGGGCATGTCCGACGCGATCCTCGTGATGTCCGCCAAGGGCTTCGGCTGCGTCGGCATCACCGACGCGAGCGGCCTCTTGGTCGGCATCATCACCGACGGCGACCTGCGCCGTCACATGCGCAACAATCTGCTCGACGCGCGGGTCGACGAGGTGATGACGCGGGCGCCCAAGACGGTGCGGCCCGACCAGCTCATCAGCGAGACGCTGGAAATCCTCAATTCGACCAAGGTGACCGCGCTGTTCGCGGTCGAAGCCGGCAAGCCGGTCGGCGTCATCCACATCCACGATCTCCTGCGCGCCGGCGCGGCATAATACGGCGCACCGGCGAGCCTAAGGCGACGGCGGCAGCATTCTCTCGATTCGTCTGTCGGGCACCAGCCACACCAGCGCGACGAGAATGTATATCGCCTGGGCGGCCCACTGATTGAAGACGAAACAAAGCACGATCGCTGCGGCATAGGCGACGGCCGATAGTTTTCCCTTGATGTCCTTGCCGACCGCCTTCGCCAACAGCGAGTCTGTGCCCTCTTCCCCGATGATCGTGACGACCAGAATCCAGTAGGCGATTGCCGCCATCAGCAGCACGCCGCCGTAAAGCGCCGTCGGCAGTCGCGCAAAATGGTTCTCGCCCATCCAGCCGGTGACGAATGGGAACAACGACAGCCAAAACAACAGATGCAAATTGGCCCAGAGCACGCCGCCGCTGATGCGCTTCACCGCGTGCAGCATGTGGTGATGGTTGTTCCAGTAGATGCCGATATAGACAAAGCTCAAGACGTAGCTGAAGAAAACCGGCAGCAGCGGCTGCAGGGCGCTTAGGTCTTCGCCGTGCGGCACCTTCAGCTCGAGCACCATGATGGTGATGATGATGGCCAGCACGCCATCGCTGAACGCTTCGAGTCGTGCCTTTTGCATCGGTCCTCGCCCATTTTCGCGCGCGACAACACAGACGTGAATGGCCCGAATGATCGGGCCCAAGCTAGAATAGGCTAGAGCCCGAGGCCTTCCACGCCTTTTGTTACTTCATCCACCGATGGCGGCTCGCCATTCGCCCCAAGCACGACCAGCGGTCCGTTGCCAACCGGGCCGGTCAAGTGCGGCTGGCTGCCGGCAAAGATCGCCACCAGCGGCACGCCGAGCGCAGCCGCCAGATGCAGCAACCCGGTATCGACGCCCACCACGAATTGCGCCCCGGCTATCAGACGCGCCACCGCATCGAGCGACGCGCGTTGTGGAACGCGCGCGCCCGTCAGCCCCGCGGCGATGCGCTCGGCGCGCAAGCGTTCCGGTTCGGTGCCCCAGGGCAGCACCAGTTCGATGCCGTCGCGGCCAAGCGTACCGCCAAGCGCGATCCAGCTTTCTTCCGGCCATTGCTTTTCCGTGCGCGCGGTAGCGTGCAACAACACCGCGTAGGGCTTGCCGGCACCCGCCAAGGCCGCGCGGTCGAGCCCGAAATCGGGCGCGCCCTGCGGCGCATAACCAAGCGCCGTACCGCTGAGGATTCTATTGCGTTCCACCGCATGCAGATCGCGGCTGACGCTATGGCGGACGTCGTAGAACATCGCGGCGAGCGGTTCGCGGATGCTGGCCGCGTCGTAGCCGTGGCGCCGGCCATGCGCGAGGCGCGCGATAATGGCAGAACGCAGCAGGCCCTGGCTGTCCACGATCTCGTCGTAGCGCGGCGCCCGGATGGCGCGCAGGCTGCTGGCAACTTCGCCGAGCGTTCCTGGCGCGTAGAGCGAATTCCGCCACCTTCGCCAGGCCACCGGCACGACGTGAGCCGCCGCCGGGTGCAGGCGCACCAGCGGAGCGAAGGCCTCCTCCACCAGCCAGGTGAAGGCCGCGTCGGGCCGCGCCTTGCGCGCCTCGGTCAGCGCCGGCATGTGATGGATCACATCCCCGAGCGACGATGTCTTGATGAAGAGAATATCGGCCATAGTGCCTCTGCCGGCGTCATATACCGAGCATTAAGGATGACCGCCATAACCATGACCGGTTGCCGCCCGGCCTAAGCGCTTTTACACCGTCGTCCGGTAAGACGCGGGCGAATCATCGGAGGGCGAGCGCATGATCCCGAAATGCAGAAACCGGTTCTCGGAAAAGATCGTGCGCAAGAATAATGTTAGCTTTCCACTGATTCTGCCGAGGTAGGTCAGACTCTCATGACGATCCTGGTCACGGGCGGGGCCGGCTATATCGGCAGCCACATGGTGCACGAACTCGTCGACGCCGGCGAACCGGTGGTCGTGCTCGATAACCTGTCGACCGGATTTCGCTTCCTGGTCCCCGGCAAGCTGCCGTTTGTCGCCGGCTCAACCGGCGACCGCGAATTGGTGGAGCAGACCATCGTCCGCCACGGCGTCACCGCCATCATCCATTTCGCCGCCTCGATCGTGGTGCCGGACTCGGTGCGCGATCCGCTCGGCTATTACCGCAACAACACCATGAATACCTGCGCCCTGCTCGACGTCGCCATCAAGGCCGGCGTGCAGCAGTTCATTTTTTCATCGACCGCTGCGGTCTACGGCAATGCCGTGCAGGTGCCGGTGCGCGAGGATGCAGCCACGGCGCCGATCTCGCCTTACGGCAGTTCGAAGCTGATGTCGGAGATCATGCTGCACGATGCCGGCGCGGCGCATGGCTTGCGCTTCGTGATCCTGCGCTACTTCAACGTCGCCGGCGCCGATCCGAAGCTGCGCACCGGGCAATCGACGCCGGCCGCCACCCATCTGATCAAAGTCGCCTGCGAAGCGGCGCTCGGCAAACGGGCAAAGATCGACGTGTTCGGCACCGACTATCCGACGCCGGACGGCACCTGCATCCGCGACTACATCCATGTCGGTGATCTCGCGCACGCGCATTCGGCGGCGCTCGCCTATTTGCGCCGCGGCGGCGCCAGCGAAACGTTTAACTGCGGCTACGGTCACGGCTCTTCGGTGTTCCAGGTGATCGAGGCGGTGCGGCGCGCGGCCGGCCGCGATTTTCCGGTCGAGATCGCCGGGCGGCGCGCCGGCGACCCGGCCGCGCTGGTGGCCGATGTCGGGCGCATCCGTTCCACGCTCGACTGGCGCCCGCAGTTCGAGGACCTCGACACCATCGTCGCGCATGCCCTCGCCTGGGAGCGACGGCTGCCCGGAAAGCGCGAAACCGCCTCGGCCTGACCGTGCGGTGAGTTTGGGCGTCGAATTGCGCGTTTAGCCCAGTTTTGGCTTGAAAATCCCGCTGCCAGCAGGCAAGGAGACGCCTGCTCCAGCCAGCATGTACCTGTGCCATAATCAGAGCCCACAGAGGGCGGATGAACGACCACACTTTGCCATCGGACGAGGAGCGTTACGGCACCTTTGCCCTGATCCGGCGACTGCTGACCGAGCAGGGCTTCGTGCATTGGCGCAAGTACGCCTTCGCGTTCACTTTGATGGCGATCTCCGCTGGCTGCACGGCCCTCAGCGCCTATTTGATCGGCGACGTCATCAATCAGGCTTACGTCAATAAAAACCTGCGCGGCATCATCATCCTCGGCGGCATCACCGCCGCGCTGTTCGCCACCAAGGGGCTCGCCACTTACGGGCAAAGCGTATTGCTCTCGCAGATCGGCAACCGCATCGTCGCCGACAATCAGCGCAGCGTATTCGCCAAGCTGCTCAACGAGGGGATCGGCTTTTTCTCCGACCGCCACTCGACCGAATTCATCGCGCGCTTGAGCGCGGGTGCCGCGGCGGCGACCCAGGTCATCAATTTGCTGATTACATCGCTCGGCCGCGACCTGTTGTCGCTGATCGGGCTGGTGACGGTGATGGTGGTGCAAGACCCCTTGATGTCGTTCATCAGCTTTGTGGTGGCGCCGCCGGCATTTTTGGTGCTGCGCAAGCTGATCCGCCGCATCTACGGCATCGCGCGCAGCCAATTCCAGGGCGGCACCCGCATCATCGAGACGCTGCAGGAAACACTGCAGGGCATCCGCATCGTCAAGGCCTTCACGCTCGAAGACGTCATGCGCGAGCGTTTCGACCGCAACGTCGCGGCGGTCGAGCATGAGGCCAACAAGATGGCGCGCGTCTCTAGCCGCGCCAGCCCGCTGATGGAAACGCTCGGCGGCTGCGCGATCGCGATCGCCATCACCTATGGTGGCTATCGCGTGATCGAGACCGGGGCAACGCCCGGACAGTTCTTTTCCTTCATCGCCGCGTTCCTGCTGGCCTATGAACCGGCCAAGCGCCTGGCCCGCCTCAACATCGAACTCAACAGCGGCCTGGTCGGCGTGCGCATCCTGTTCGAGGTGCTCGACTCGCCGCCGAGCGAAGCGGCCGATACCGGCAAGCCGGCGCTGCAAATCCGGACGCCGCGGCTGGAATTCGAGGACGTCCATTTCGCCTACCGCAGCGACGAGGCGGTGCTGCGCGGCATTTCGTTTGTGGCGGAACCGGGCAAGCTGACCGCGCTGGTCGGTCCCTCAGGCAGCGGCAAGACGACGATCATCAATCTGATCCTGCGCTTCTACGACATCGAGCGCGGCAGAATCGTCATCGACGGGCAGGACATCCGCGAAGTCACGCGCCGCTCGTTGCGCCGGCACCTCGCCTATGTCGGGCAGGACGTGTTCCTGTTCCGCGGCACGATCCGCGACAACATCGCTTTCGGCAAGCCGGACGCCAGCGAGGACGAGATCGTGGCGGCCGCCAAGGGCGCCTATGCGCACGATTTCATCCTGTCCTTCCCGCGCGGCTACGACACGCCGGTCGGCGAGCACGGCCTGCAGCTGTCGGGCGGCCAGCGCCAGCGCGTCGCCATCGCGCGCGCCCTGATCAAGAACGCGCCGATCATCCTGCTCGACGAAGCCACCGCCGCGCTCGATTCGGAATCCGAGCTGCAGGTGCGTGAGGCCATGGAGCATCTCTGCCAGGGCCGCACCACGGTCGCGATCGCGCACCGGCTGCACACCGTGTCGCACGCCGACCGCATCTACGTGATCGAGGACGGCCAGGTCTCCGAATCCGGCCGACACGACGAATTACTGCGCCAAGAGGGCCGCTACGCCTCGTTCTACCGGCTCCAGCTCAAGCAGCAGGTAACCCGCACGCCGGTCGCAGAGGCGGCGCAATAGACCGCAAGAACGGCCGCTTTTTCCGCCTTGTTCAAGCCGGGATAATGCGATACCGGATGGGCCCGTCGGCTAACATTTCCACCATTTCCTAGAAGGCAACTTCCCATGAGCGCGGATTACGTCATTTCGCCGCCGCCGCAGCCGACCATCGCGGTTGCCGGTTCGAGCAAGGTTTTTCCGGTCCGCCGCATCTGGTGCGTTGGGCGCAATTACATCGAACATATCCGCGAGATGGGGCAGGACGAGCGGCTGCCGCCGTTCTATTTCGCCAAGCCGGCCGACGCCGTCGTGGCGGACGGCAGCACCGTGCCCTACCCCTCGCTGACCAAGGACATGCATCACGAGGTCGAGTTGGTGGTGGCGCTCAAGAGCGGCGGCCGCAACATCCCGGTCGCCAAGGCCAATGATTGCATCTGGGGCTACGGCGTCGGCATCGACCTTACTCGCCGCGACCTGCAGATCGCCTCGCGCGACCTGAAGCGGCCGTGGGAAATCGGCAAGGCCTTCGATCACTCGGCGCCGTGCGGGCCGCTCAAGCCGGTAAGCGAGGTCGGACATCCTACGAAGGGCAAGATCACACTCAAATGCAACGGCAAGATTCGCCAGGACGGCGATCTCAACCAGTTGATCTGGAACGTGCCTGAAATCATCTCCAACCTGTCGGAAATGGTGGAGCTGGTGGCCGGCGACATCATCATGACCGGTACGCCGTCGGGCGTCGCCGCCACGGTGGCCGGCGACAAGCTTGAATGCGAGGTCGAAGGCGTGGGCAAGCTGACCGTCACCATCGGCTCGCCGCTGAAATAAGCCATCTGGCGAATTTCGCGGCCGGCGATGGAACCGCCGGCCGCCATGGCTTGTTTAACGAATTGCTAACGACCGGATTGCAGACTGAGGTTGCCGGGCTCGCAAGGACCGATTTTATGGGCCAAGCCTTCAAACTCGAGGTGTTTTCCACCGCTTTTGACCCGGCCGACATGGCCGCGCAGGTCATGACCTTCGCTCCGGCAACCGACGCCGAGGCCCTCAAGCTCTTGCGGGCCCGCTTCCCCGATCAGTCGCTCCGCATGCGGGTCGCCGCACTGGATTTTTTGATGCGCCGCCGCCCGCGCAAGCCCGCCAAAGCCTATAGTCCAAGATAAGCTTGGCGGACGCGGTCGTCGGTCAGCAGCGCCGCGCCGGTGCCCGACAGCGTGATGCGGCCGTTCTCCAGCACATAGGCGCTGCTCGCAAGCTTGAGCGAGACCGCCACGTTCTGCTCCACCAGCACGCAGGTAAGGCCTTCGCGATTGAGGTCGCGCACGCATCGCAGCACCGTTTGCACGACCGTGGGCGCCAGGCCCAGCGAGGGCTCATCGAACATCACCAGATCCGGCGCGCCCATCAGGCAGCGCCCAATAGCGAGCATCTGCTGCTCGCCGCCCGACAGCGTGCCGGCAAGCTGATGGCTGCGCTCGGCCAAGGCCGGAAACAGCGCGTAGACACGTTCGAGATTACGCTCGCGCGTGGCCCGCGCGCGCGGCAGCATGGCGCCCATCGCCAGATTTTCCGCGATCGACAGCGAGGGAAAAACCTGCCGGCCTTCGGCGACCTGGCCGATGCCGAGATTGCAGACCTTGTGACTCGGCCAGCCAGCGACATCGGTGCCGCGATAAAGAATGCGCCCGCGCGACGGCCGATGCATGCCGGCGATGGTGCGGATCAGCGAGGTCTTGCCGGCGCCGTTGGCGCCGACGATGGCGACGATCGCGCCCTCTTCGATCTCGAGCGAAACGCCGTCGAGCGCCTGGGCGTCGCCGTAAAATACGTCGAGATTTTCTATCTTGAGCATCATGCTTTTTTCTTTCGCATGATCTTATCCGAAAACCGGTTCCCACTTTTCGGGATCATGCGATCGCCTCCACACCCAGATAGGAGTCAATCACCGCGCGTTCGCGCATGACCTGTTCCGGCAGCCCTTCCGCGATCGCTGCGCCGTGGTGCAGCACAAGGATATGCGAGGCAAGCGCCATCACCGCGCGCATCACGTGCTCGATCAGCAAAATGGTCAGCCCGGTCTCGCGGTTAAGTCCTTTCAGGATCGCCACAATCCTGTCCGTCTCGGTCGGCCGCAAGCCCGCCATCACCTCGTCGAGCAGCAGCAGCTTCGGATCGGTGGCGAGCGCGCGCGCCACTTCCAGCCGCTTGCGGTCGGGCAGCGTCAAAGACGACGCGCGCTGGCTTCGTTTGTCGTGAAGGTCGAGCCGGCGCAGAACTTCGTGTGCGTGGCTTCGCGCATCGCTCACATGGCGGCGATGCAAGAGCGCGCCGACGATGACATTGTCCTCGACGCTCAACGCCGGAAACGGCCGCACGATCTGAAAGGTGCGGCCGACGCCGCGCCGGCAGATGCGGTCGGGCGGCAGGCCGTCGATGCGCTCGCCGGCGAAGGCGATGGTCCCGGCGTCGGGTGGAAATACGCCGGAGACCATGTTGAACAGCGTGGTCTTGCCGGCGCCATTCGGCCCGATGACCGCGAAGATGCCGCCCTCGGGCACCTCGAAGCTGACCCGGTCGACCGCGACCAGGCCGCGGAACCGCTTGCTCACGCCGTCGACCGACAAAAGCGCGTTCATTTGCTGCGGCTCCCCAGCCCGATCCGCTTTGCGACCCATGGCCACACGCCGTCCGGCAAGGTCGTGATCACCAGCAGCAGGCAGATGCCGTAGAACACCTGCTTGGCGCCCGGCAGATCGATGCCGAGCGCGGCGAGCGCGGCGGTGAGCGTTTCGGCCAGGCCGGTCAGCAACGCGGCGCCGAGAATGGGTCCGAACAGCGTGCCGATGCCGCCGACGATCGGTCCGAGGATGATCTCGATCGAGCGCGAAATGTGAAACACCTGCTCGGGAAACAGGTTGTTGTAATAAAACGCATAGATCACGCCGGCAAAGGACGTCATAGCGGCGGAGATCACCACGGCGATCATCTTGTAGCGGAATACGTCGATGCCGGCCGAGCGCGCGGCTTCCTCGTCCTCGCGGATCGCCAGCCAGAAATAGCCGACGCGGCTTTTCAGCAAGGCGCGGCAGAAAACAACGGCAAGCACGGTCGCGGCCAGCAGAATGTAGTAGAACATCGCCGGATGGCCGCGCAGGAGCCAGAGATCGTTGTGGGCGTATTGCTTGACCGGCAAGAACAGGCCCGACGATCCGCTGGTCCAGCTCAAATGATCGAAACCGACGCGCGCGAATTCGGCGACCGCGATGGTCAGGATGGCGAAATAGACGCCGGCGACGCGGAAGCGGAACGCCAGAAAGCCGATGAAGGCGCCGGCCAAAGCCGCCACCGGCACCGCGACCAGGAGGCCCAGCCACGGGCCGATGCCGAAATGCACGTAGAGCGAGGCCGCGGTATAGGCGCCTAGCCCCACATAAAGCGCGTGGCCGAGCGACAACTGCCCGGCAAACCCCATCATGATGTTCCAGGCCTGGCCGATATAGGCGAAGTACAAGATCAGGATCAGCACGGTGAGCAGATAGTCGCCGGCGAACAACGGAGCGAGGATCAGAGCCGCCAGCAGAGCAACCAGCAGGAGCGCCGCGCGACGGGAAATGCCTTCGGTCAGCGCCGCGATCATGCTGTTCTCATGATGCGGTTCTCTTGCCCATGATGCCCTGCGGGCGAAACAGCAGCACCAGCACGAGGATACCGAACGCAAACATGCTCTTCGCCGACGGCGAGAACAGCAATCCGGCCATCGCCTCGGTGAGCCCGATCAGGACGCCTCCGATGAGCGCGCCCGGCATCGAGCCGAGGCCGCCGGTGATGACGATGACGAAGGCGAGCAGCGTATAGGCCGGCCCGACCGCGGGCGTGACGTCGAATATCAGCAGCAGCATGCAGCCAGCTGCGCCAACGCAAGCCGCGCCCAGGCCGAAGGTCAGGGCATAAAGGTGCTTGACGTCGAGCCCGACCACCAGCGCGCCGGTGTAGTTGTCGGCGCAGGCGCGGATCGCGGTGCCGGGCCGCGTGTATTGGAAAAAGCCGAATAGCGCGGCCGCCACCACGATAGCGGCAAGGCCGGCGTAAAGCTTGGTCGCGTCGACGATCAGCGGGCCGATCTGGAAACTGTCATATCCGTATGAGGTCTGAACATTTTGCGCGTCGGGGCCGAACGCGATCAGCAGCAGATTGACGATGATGATCGCCACCGCCACCAGCAGCAGGAACTGGCTGTATTCGGGCCGGGTGATGAAGGGATTGATCAGGCGCTTCTGCAGCACGTAGCCGAAGGCGAACATCACCGCAGCGATCGGCACCAGCATGATCAGCGGGTCGAGATGGAAGGCGGTAAACAGCGTTACCGCGATATACATGGCGATGGTCATCATCTCGCCGTGGGCGAAATTGACCACGCGCACCACGCCGAAGATCACCGACAGGCCGAGCGCCATCAGCCCGTAGACGAGGCCGGTCAGGATCCCGCCGACCGCCACATTGAGATAGACATCTGCGGACACAGTTTGATCCTAACAACGCAAGGCTCCCGCCGCGAGTGCGGCGGGAGCAAAGGCGTACAGAACACGCGTCAGGCGCGCTTGTCGTAGGGCTTCAGCGGCCATTCCGCGTTGCCGTTGGCCGCTTCCTTCGGCGCGACGGTAACGAGCTTGCCGCCGCGGTTCTGGATGCCGCCGCCCTTGATCTTGTCGTTCTGGCCCTTGGCGTCGAACTGGATGCCGGGGCCGATGCTGACATTGTCCTTGATGTCGGTCTTGCGGATGGCGTCGGCGAGCGCCTTCGGGTCGCCGGAGCCGGCGCGCTTATAGGCGTCGGAAGCGATCAGCAGCGCCTCGAAGGTATAGACGTGGTTGACGTTCATGTTGACGCCCGGATGCGCCTTGGCGAGCGCGGCTTCGAGCTGTTTCGACAGCTTCTTGTTCGGATCGTACCACGGCGCAAAGCTCAGCGGCCCGTCGGAGAGCTTGTTCAGGGTCTTGAGGTACTGGTCCTCGTACCAGCCCGGCCCCATGCTCATGATCGCCATCGGCGTCCAGCGCTGCTTGACCATTTCGCGGGTGAGCAGGATGGCGTCGTTGAGACGGCTGACGCACAGCAGCGCGTCGGCGCCGGTCGCCTTGGCCTTGGAGATTTCCACCGACAGGTCGCGCGCCGCCGGATCGTAGGCGATCGTCTCGACAATTTTGTACGGCATGTCGAATTTCGGCATCACCGCGCCGATACCGCCCTTCATCGCGGTGCCGAAGGTGTCGTTGACGTGCATGAATACCGCCGTCTTCGGCGCCGCGCCGACCGCCGCGAACACTTCCTTCTGATCGATGAAGGCGTCGCGCAGGATCATGCCGGCGGTGGGAAAGTTGCGGAACACGAACTTGTAGCCCTGCTCGGTGATCGGCGGGGCCGCGGCGATGTTGATGACGAAGGGAATGCCGTTCTGCTCGGCGACTTGCGCGATCGCCGTGCTCTGCCCGGAATCGAAGGCGCCGACCAGAAGCTGCGCGCCTTCGCTGATCAGCTTTTCGGCGCGCGCGCGGGCGGTATCGACGCTGGATTCGGTATCGGCGTTGATGATCTGGAGCGGCGGCAGCCCAAGTTCCTTGAGGACGCCGGCCGTGATGTCCACGCCGCGCTGGCAGTCCTGCCCGATGCCGGCTTCGAAGCCCGAGCGCGGCAGCAGCACGCCGACCTTAAGAGCGGCGCCTTGTGCGCGCACGATGTTGAAGGGCGCGGTCCCGGCCAAAAATCCCGTGGCGCCTAAGCCCGCGGTGAATGTGCGGCGGCTCACGCGCGCCGTCTTCGAGTGCGATTTTCGTTTCATTGGCAGTCCTCCCGAGGCCCAGCAGACGGCCATTGGTTGCGATGATGCCGGATTATTAGCGACTTTAACAGGCTCGGAAAGCGGCGCAGTGGGTTACCGCCCTTTTACGCCGCCAACAGCCGCTCGACCGCTGCCGCAATGCGAAACAAGCGGCGGTCGTGGCCATTGCGCGCAACCAGCATCAAACCGGCCGGCAGGCCGCTCTCGCGTGGCAGCGGCAGCGAGATGGCGCAGCAATCGAAGAAATTCCACATCGAGGTATTGCGTAGCAGCATGGCGTTCTTGCGTGCGAAGACATCCGCCGGTGCCATTTCCGCGATGGTGGGCGCGACGATCGGAGTGGTCGGCATCGCCAGCACGTCGATATCGGCCAGCCGCGCATCCATCGCCGCAATCAGCGCGACGCGTTCGTTCACCATCTCGATATAGTCGGCCGCGCTCATGTTGCGCGCCCGCTCCAGCCGCGCGCGCACGTTCGGATCGATCGCCGGCCCGCGCCGGTCGAGCCGGTCGCAATGCACGGTGAAGGCTTCCGCCGGTTGTATGCCGCCGCGGCTGTTGACCCGGTTCATGCCGTCGAGCAGCGCCAGTGTCTCGTCGGAAAGCCGGCAGCCGGCCTTTTCCAGGGCGTCGATTGCTTGCGGGAAGCGCTTGGCCACCGTCTCGTCCAGGTTCTCCAGCGGCATGCCTTGCGCGACGCCGATACGTAGGTTCGCAAGCGGCGCGGGATCGAGGGCTTTGAAATCGTCGCCGGCCATCACCGCGTCGGCCTTCGCGCAGTCCATGACGGAACGCGCGATCGGCCCGATCGAGTCCATGCTTTGCGACAGCGGAAAGGCGCCGGCGGTGGAAATGCGCTGCCGGCTCGGCTTGAAGCCGACCAGGCCGCAGAGCGCGCCGGGAATGCGGGTAGAGCCGCCAGTGTCGCTGCCGATGGCGATCTCGCACATACCGTCGGCCGCCGCCACCACGCCGCCCGAGGTGGAACCGCCGGGAATGCGCGTACGGTCGGCCGGGTTGCCCGGCGTGCCGTAATGCGGATTGATGCCGACTCCGGAAAAGGCGAACTCGGTCATATTGGTCTTGGCGACGATCACCGCGCCGCCAGCGCGCAAGGCGTGCACCACCGGAGCGTCCGCCGCGGCCGGCTTGCCCTCCTCGGCCAGCACTTGGGAACCGGCGCGCGTGACCTCGCCGGCGACGTCGAACAGATCCTTGATGGTGACGACGGCGCCGTCGAGCGGCCCCAGCGATTGGCCGGCGCGGGCGCGGGCATCGGCGGCGTCGGCCGCGGCGCGCGCCGCCTGGCGATAGACCGTGAGGCAGGCGCGCGCGCCCTCGCCGTCCGAAGCGTCGATGCGCGAAAACGCGGCGTCGAGCCGGTCGCGGGCGGATGGGCCGCTCATGACGAGAGACCGCCCTTCTGCTCGATGAATTTGGCGATCACGTCGACGCCTTTGCCCTCGCGCAAATTGGTGAACACGAACGGCCGCGCGCCGCGCATTTTCCTGGCGTCGCGTTCCATCACTTCGAGCGAGGCGCCGACATAGGGCGCCAGATCGACCTTGTTGATGACCAAGAGATCGGAGCGCGTGATGCCGGGCCCGCCTTTCGACGGGATCTTGTCGCCGGCGGCGACGTCGATCACGTAGATGGTGAGATCGGCGAGCTCGGGCGAAAACGTCGCGGCCAGATTGTCGCCGCCGGATTCGATCAGCACCAGATCGAGATCGGGAAATTTGGCGCGCATGTCGGCGACGGCGGCGAGATTGATCGAAGCGTCCTCGCGGATCGCGGTGTGCGGGCAGCCGCCGGTTTCCACGCCGGCGATGCGGTCGGCGGAAAGCGCGCCCGAGCGCACCAGATATTCGGCGTCCCACTTGGTGTAGATGTCGTTGGTGATGGCGGCGATTTCGTAAACGCCGCGCAGCTTTTTGCACAGCAGGTCCATCAGCGCGGTCTTGCCGGAGCCGACCGGACCGCCGACGCCGACGCGCAAGGGACCGTGGGGATTTTTCATTCTCAGCTCCTGAATAATCTCGTGTACTGGGTCTCGTGGCGCGCGCTGGCCAGATCGGCGCGGAAGGCGGAGGAGCCGAGGTCGTCGAGTTTGGCGGTCAGCGCGCGTTGCGCGGCGGCAGCGACGGCCGGCTCCAAAGCGGCCAGCACACGCTGGCCGTCGCTCTGGCCGAGCGGGATCAACCGCACCCCGGCGGAGACCCAATTGGCGGCGACGGCTTGCAGGAAGGCCAGGAGCGCGGGCTTCGCGGCAATCCCGTGGCCGCTGGCTGCGACCGCCACCGCCACCGGATAGGCGACCGCGCCGTCCCAGGCGGCTTCGAGGCGGTCGAGCGCCTCGCACGGCCAGGCGGCGCGCGTTGCCGCGACAAAGGCATTGCCTTGCGCGGTGGTTTCCAGATGGCGCTCCTTGGACGGCGCAAAGGCGGCGGCCAGTTCGGCCACCGCGTGCAAGGCCTTGTCGTCGGCAGCCTCCGCCGCGCGATGGGCCTGCGCGAACAGCACGGCGTCGCAATGGCCGCCGCCCTCGGCCAGCATGACGCCGAGCCAGGCCTGCAGCGTCGTCGCATCGCGGATGTCGCCGGCCTCCACCGCCCATTCGATGCCGCTGGAATACGAAAAGGCGCCGACCGGAAAGGCCGGCGAAAGCCAGGCCAGGAGGCGGTAGAGAGCGGGCGCGGCTAAGTCCTCCCGCTCATTCCCGCGCACCAGGCGCGAAGCGCCGTCTTGGCGCAATAAGCGGGAATCCAGTTCTTTCGTAAGCTTGGCCCTGGGTCCCCGCTTTCGCGGGGACGAACGGAGTAAGGACACTACTCGCTTCTTACGCATGATCGTGCCAGTGATGCTCATGGCTTGGCGACGCCGGTTCGGGATCGAACGGCGCATCGAGAGATGACAACTTGGCGCCGAGGCGGCGCAGCATGTCCTCCAGCACGTGGTCGCGCCGGATACGAATTTTATCACCTGCGATCTGCACGTCGGCGTGGCGGTTGCCGAGATGCCAGGCCAGCCGCACGGTGTCGAGCGCGCTACCGGCGGAAATCTCTATGAGCTTCTCGGGCTCGCCCGCCACCAGCACGATCGAGCCATCGTCGAGCACCAGACCGTCGCCGTCGTGCAGCGTCACCGGCTTGGCAAAGTCGAGCAGGAATTGCGTGCCCCTCTCTCCGGTAAGGGCGATGCGCCGCCGATTGCGGTCGCCGGCGTCGAGAGTGACGCGGTCGACCGCCGACGCTGCGGCCCAGTCACCGGCCGCCTTGATCGCGGATACACGTTTCATCGCCCCAGTCTAGAAGAGGAAGTACCGCTGCGCCATCGGTAGCACCTCGGCCGGCGCGCAGGTCAGAAGCTCGCCGTCGGCGCGCACCTCGTAGGTCTCCGGATCGACCTCGATGGCGGGCGTGGCGTCATTGTGGATCATGCTCTTCTTGTTGACGGTGCGGGTCTTCTCGACCGCGACGAACTGCTTCTCGACGCCGAGGCGCGAACGCAGATTGCTCCGTGCCGCCGCCTTTGACACGAACACCAGCGACGACGCCGTCAGCGCCTTGCCGAAGGCGCCGAACATCGGCCGGTAATGCACCGGCTGCGGCGTCGGGATCGAAGCGTTCGGATCACCCATCGCTGCTGCGATGATGGTGCCGCCCTTGATAACCATATCCGGCTTCACCCCGAAGAACGCCGGCGTCCAGATCACCAGATCCGCAAGCTTGCCGTTCTCGACCGAGCCGATGTGCTTGGCAACGCCGTGCGCGATCGCCGGGTTGATGGTGTATTTGGCGACGTAGCGCTTCACCCGCTTGTTGTCGTTATCGCCTTTCTCGCCCGGCAGCGAACCGCGCTGCTTCTTCATCTTGTCGGCGGTCTGCCAAGTACGGATGATGACTTCGCCGAGCCGGCCCATAGCTTGGCTATCCGACGACATCATCGACATCGCGCCAAGGTCGTGCAGGATATCTTCCGCCGCGATGGTCTCCTTGCGGATGCGGCTTTCGGCAAAGGCCAGGTCCTCGGCGATCGACGGATCGAGATGAT
>Ga0182024_10010329_pt1 | contig 19036 bp, 20 predicted proteins | sample P32metaG_FD_120480 | JGI IMG/M metagenome (GOLD analysis project Ga0182024, IMG submission 120480) | Permafrost microbial communities from Stordalen Mire, Sweden - P3-2 metaG (Illumina Assembly) | ecosystem: Environmental > Terrestrial > Soil > Wetlands > Permafrost | place: Sweden: Stordalen... | reverse complement strand
CCTTGCACCGGGGCCGAAGTGTGGCACGTTTGCGCCCTTTCTTTTTTCCTTTTTCTTTTTGGAAAAGTTTGAAAAAAATCGGCGCGAAGCGCCTTCCTTTTTTGCGCGCGCGCACCACACACCCGACCGACACGTTCAAGCTTCTTGCGCGCGCCTGTTCAAGGGGCACAAGCAACCCGGCGGCGCGAAGCGCCGGCGGCCAACGCATCGCCTTCGATCGCGAGCGGAGAAGCCCCAAGCTGACGCCGCTCCCGCCCCTCCGGGGCAGCGGGCATGGGGTTGGAGGCGGTCGAATCGGCAGCCATCCCCCCCTTCTGCGGGTGGCGATCGTCGTTCCTGCGTCGCCGTTCTTGGCCCTGTGTGCGATTCTTTGGGCGATGGAGCCTGAAAAAACAGGTCGAGATCAGGTCGCGCCGGTGAAGCGCGATCGCGGCCGCTTCGGTCCTGGTACGTCCGGTAATCCCAGCGGCCGGCCGCGTGGCTCGCGTGACGCGCGGACGGTCGCGCTCGCGGAGCTGGTCGACGGCAGCGGGGAAGCGATCGTCAAAAAGCTGTGCGACTCGGCCGAGTCCGGAGCTCCGTGGGCGATCCGTCTCGTCATCGAAAAGATTTTGCCGCGGTTCGAGCGTCGCGTGGAGGTCGAGTTGCCCGCGGTCGAAACGGCCGCTGAGGTGGGCTTGGCGATCGCGCGTGTGATCGCGCTGGCTGCGGATGGGTCGCTGACGATCGAAGAGGCTCAGGCGTTTTTGCGTTTGCTGGAGCAGCAGCGGCGCGCGATCGAGACGAGTGACCTGGCGGTTCGGTTGGAGCTGCTCGAGCAGCAGCAGAAGGACGGGTACTGATGGCTGGACAATTGTCGAACGTTGCGCGTCGCCTCGAGCTGGCGCGCGGGTTGCGCGGCCGCGCGGCTGGCGCGCAGGGGCTGGTGTGGAGCGAGGCTGGCGCGCGTGTCGATCGCGCTTTGCTTCGCGATGGTGAGCGGGTGGTGGAGGATTTTACGATCGTGGATGCTCGTGGCGTCGACCCGTGCATTGCGATTGTGAATGAGCGCGTGACGACTGACCCTGACGAGGTTGCCGTGGTCTACGCTTACGATGGCCGCGTGATCGGTGCTGTGACTCCTGGGAGGCGTGGCGGGCACGTGCTGGAGTTCACCTGGCCGGAGGATTTGCCGGCGTGCGCTCCGGAGGCCGCGGGCGGCTGAGCTGCGCCTGAGCTGCGCAGCGATCGGGCAGCGCGACGCCGCAGCGAGCAAAGCTGAGCGGGCGCGAAGCGCCCCGCGAAGCTTTGCGCTGCCGGCGGAGCGCTGGGAAGGCGCTGAAAGCGCCGACCTTCCCGGAGCGGTCGCGTCAGGCTTCGCCGTCGTCGCCTGGGCCGTCGATCAGGTCGGCTGCGTCGGTGAGGTCGATGCCTTGCACTCCGCTGCCGTCGGGTCCGGTGTTGAGCGCTTCGCCTGGCCCTCCGTCTTTGCGGCACTGCGCGCGGTCGAGCAATTTCTGCTCGAGGCCGACGGGCTGGTGGAGGCGGTCGGCTTTCTTCGAGCGCTTGCCGGTGCGGATTTCCTTTTGCTGTTTCACTCTGCCTCCAGGACTCCGAGCGCGTCGAGGATGACCTGTTCGGCTTCGCTCGATTCGAGGAGCGCGATGGCTGCGCTGACTTCCCGCGCTTTGCGGTTCGCCTCGCGCAGGATCCGCGCGCGCTTTTCGCGCAGCTTGTTGGCGAGGGTCGTCTGTTCCGGTTCTTCTTGCATGGTGGTCTACTCCTTCATCGTGGTGGTGAATCGGCGGTTGATCACGCCGGCGTTGTTCGAGACGGTGAGCCGGCTGGTGGGCGCTGCCGGCGTCGGCGCGATGCGTTGCGGGTCCCTCGAGGCTGACGAAAGTTTCTTCGGCGGTGTGGTGCGCTTCGTGAATTTGCCGGCGCGATCGCGCACGACGGCGCCGCGTGTGTGGTCTTTCGTCATGTGCGCACCGGCGCTCCTGATCCGGTCACCATGCCTTTTTTCTGCGCCTTGCGTGGGATCGGTTTCAGCGCTTCGACGAGCTTTGGTGGTGGCTCGCGTTTTTCGGCTGTTCGTCCGAGTGCGTCTTGGATCCGCGCGCGTGAGTCGGCTTCGTTGGTTTCGCGTTCCACGCGCTACAGTCGCACGGCGGCCGCGGCGGCCGAGATCCGGTCATCACCAAAAGCTTTGAAACGGAGCGCCTTGGCTACGCGCGTCGTCGTGTGATGCGCTTCCTGCAGAGGCGCATCAGCCCGGTTTTTGTCGGATCGAGGGCGCGCGTTCTCGCTTCGCCTGGGTCGAGGCGCACGATTGTGAGCCGCTTGCCGCGCAGGTCGCGCCACGTTCCGTCTTTGCACTCGAACGCGGCGAAGCTCACCATGGTCGGCGTTTCCTCGTCGTGTCGCCTGTGCGGGTGAGTGATCACCGCGACGCGCGTGCAGTCGTCGCCAAGAATCTGGATTGCTGCGCGCGAGAGGTCCTCCATTTCGGGAAGCAGCGGAAGTTCGGCGACGGTGCGGATGTCGAGTAGTGTGCCGTCGACGGTGCCGGCTTCGCCGCTGATGCGGATGCGATCGCCGTTTTTCATGTGAGCCTCTTTCGTCCTGGGAGTTGCGCCAGGCCGCTGTGGATCGAATCGATTTCGGCGAGCTCGCCCGCCGCGATCGCTGCGCTGCTGTCGTCGCGCCGCTCGCGCGATCGCACCAGCTTCAGCGCTGCGCGTTGTCTTTTCACCAGGTCCGGCCGGATGCCGTGGATTCGCTGCAGGGCGACACTGACGAACCACGCGTAGGAATACGCCTTCTTCCGCTCGGCCATGAGATCGTGTAGCAGCGCTTCCAGGCGCGGCCATCCGCCGGCGTCGTCACCGCACGCGAGAAACTGGGCGGCGATCTTTTCGTCGGGCGGGTGCTGATCCGATTCGATTCCGAATTTGCGCATGTACCCGTGCATCCACCGTCGCGCCTGGTCCAGCGCTGCCGGGCTGAATTGTTCGGGCCTTCGCTGGAAGATTTTCTGCAGCGTCGGATCGATAGTGTTTCTGTTACAGTCAACACCTTCGATATCGACGGGAGCCGCTTCCGGATCTCCTGCGTTTTCAGCAGGGGGTGGCCCTGCAAGAGGGCCACCCTTGTACTCGAAGAGGGCCACCCCTGGCCCTTTTCCGCTGCCACCCGCGTCTGTGGGTGGCCCTGCAAGAGGGCCACTGCATTTGTCTCTTGGCGCGTCGATTCGTGCGATCTCCAGGTAGCGGAGGATGTAAGCGGCCGCTTTCGTGGCGGTCCCCTGGCGGACTGCGATCAGCCCGCGTGACGTGAGTCCGTCGATGGCTCGCTGGATCGCGCTTCGTGCTGTGCCTGTTGCGTTTTCCAGCTCTCTGGAGCTGGCCTGGATCGAGAGCGTTTGCCGGCGTGCGGCCTCGGCCGTGAGGTGCGTGAGCAGCCGGAGTTCGCCTTCTTTGAGGGTTGGTGCGATGGCGGCAAGCTGCCTGAGCGCAGCTTCCGATAACACATATTATGTTAACTATAGAATCCGCCTATGGCTCTCGCGAATCGCACGCCACTTATCCCCGCTTGAGCCAATTGCGCACTTCCCGCGCCACGCTTTCCGCGCTGGAGACCCGCAGCACATCGAACCGCGCCGCCCGGGCGCTTTCGACGCCCGCGTCGGAATCCTCAACAACCAGCGGCCGAGCAGCACCCAGCAGTTCCGCCGCGCGCAAATATGGATCGGGAGACGGCTTCAAGTTAACTGCCTCTTTTCCACATACAAACGATTGAAAACAATCCCGGAATCCAGCACGCTCTATGGGTTCTTCTACTTCACCTCTTCCACTTGAAGAAACCACCGCTAATTGATAGATATTGTGGAGCTCACGGACCAGTGCAACAGTCTCCGGCAGAAACGGCGGGTTGGCTTCGATCCTCGCGCGAAAGATCCCCAGCTTGGAATGATACGCGGGCATCGCCTGGTCCAGCGGCAGGGGCGGAATGCGTTCGGCCGCCAGGCGCTCCACCATCTGGCGGTCCGAAACCCCGATACATCGCTCCTGATAGAAGGGCCAGTTCAGGTGAATTCCAAGAGGCTCCAGGACTTGCCTCCAGCAGGCGAAGTGGAGCGGCTCGGTATCGGCCAGGACGCCGTCGAAGTCGAACAGGATGGCGTCGTAGCGGGTGCGCAAGGCGGAACTCAACGCGATGCTCCGAAGGACGCCGGCAAGGGATGAGATTCCAAGCAACCCACTAGAAGATTTCCCGCACGGTATAATTTTCTCATGATTAAACCCACCAGCAAGATCTGGCACAACGGGCATCTTATCGACTGGCACGATGCGAAGATCCACGTGCTGGCGCACGTGACCAGTTACGGCAGTTCGGTGTTCGAGGGAATCCGCTGTTACGCGACGGCCGCCGGGCCGGCGATTTTCCGCGTCCGCGAGCACGTGCGCCGCCTGCACGATTCGGCGAAGATTTATCGCATCGACATTCCCTTTTCGATCGACGAGCTGTGCGCTGCGATGACCGAAGTGGTGCGCGTCAATCGAATGGAGTCCTGCTACCTGCGCCCGCTGGTGCTGCGCGGCTACGGCAACGTCAGCGTCATGCCGTCTCAAGATAATCCCATCGAGACCTACATCGCCTGCTGGGAGTGGGGCAAGTATCTGGGCGAAGAAGGCATCGAACAGGGGATCGACGTGTGCGTCTCGAGCTGGACGCGCCTGGCGCCCAATACCCTGCCCGCGCTGGCCAAGGCCGGCGCGAATTATATGAACTCACAACTGATCCGCATGGAAGCCGCGGTGAACGGGTACGCGGAGGGCATCGCGCTGGACGCATCGGGTTACGTGAGTGAAGGTTCCGGCGAGAATCTATTCGTGGTGCGCGATGGCAAGGTGATCACGCCCCCGCTGGGCGCGAGCGTGCTGCCTGGAATCACGCGCGATACGGTGGTCAAACTTGCGGAGTCGCTGGGCATTCCGGTGGTGGAGAGTCTGATCCCGCGCGAGTTGCTGTACATCGCCGACGAAGTGTTCTTCTCCGGCACGGCCGCCGAGATCACCCCGATTCGTTCGGTGGATCGGATCCAGATCGGCGCGGGAAAGCGCGGGCCCATCACGGAGAAGTTGCAGCGCGAATTCTTCGCGATCGTGGAAGGCAGGACCCAGGATCGGTTCGGCTGGCTCACGCCTGTAGTTGGTCAAGTGGCTGAACCGGTGGGCGCGGCAAAGTGAAAGGAGGCAGGGTCAACGCCCTGCCGATAACGCGCAAACGGTTCGGAAACGCGTCTTAAGAGCAACGTCGCGGGACAACGCGGGGCGCGTTATGCGGTGGAAAGCGCGCGCCCCGAGACGTTGTGCGACATTGATCGGAGGAAAAGACTTTTCGCGCGGGAACCGAACCCATGGCCACCTCCCCCGAGACTGACACACAAGCCCGATTCCGCGCGAAAATCTTAAACATTTGTACCAGTAGCACGGCCGAAGAGCCAGCGGATTCCGCCGATTTCAACAGCTGTTTCCCACGCGCTTTCTCGAACATAGCGAGATGCCATGTGAGTAACCTGTGAAAAAACCAAGTTCATTATGAAATGTAGCGGCAACATCTGGACTGCGCCTGGATTCATCGACCTGCAAGTCAACGGCTTCGCCGGGGTGGACTACAACTCGCCGGATGCGCCCCTCGAGGAGATTGGGCGCTCGATTCGGGTGATGTTTTCGACCGGCGTTACGCGATTCTTTCCGACCGTGATTACCGGGTCGCCTGAGCGAATGTGGGGCGCGCTGCGAAATTTGGCGGCGGCGCGCGAGTGGCTTTCAGAGGGAGCGGCTGGAATCGGTCAGGCCGCCATTGGTCAAGCAATAGAGGGTTTTCATGTCGAAGGCCCCCACATTTCTCCCGATGACGGTCCGCGCGGCGCGCATCCGCGCGAATGGGTGCGCCCGCCGGATCTCGACGAATTTTATCGCTGGCAGGAAGCCGCGCGTGGTCACGTTCGGCTGGTGACGCTTTCTCCCGAATGGCCCGGCGCGACTCGGTATATCGAACAGGTTGTGAAAGAAGGCGTGGTGGTCAGCATCGGCCACACCCGCGCCACATCGCAGCAGATTCGCGATGCGGTCAGCGCCGGCGCGACGCTATCGACGCATCTGGGCAACGGCGCGAACCCGATGCTGCCGAAGACCGCCAACTACATTTGGGAGCAGCTCGCCGAAGAGCGCTTGTCGGCGAGCTTCATTGTCGACGGCATCCATCTGCCCGACGCGTTCCTATGTGCCGCGCTCCGGGCCAAAGGAATCGAGCGCAGCGTGCTGGTCACCGACGCCGTGATGCCTGCGATGTGCGCGCCGGGGTTCTATGAACTGGGCGAAGTTCAGGTGGAATTGAGGGACGATCGACGTGTCGTGCTGCGTGGTGGTGATCGACTCGCCGGGTCGAGTCTGCGAATGGATCAGGCCATCGAAAACGTGATGCGCATCGCGGGCGCGAGCCTGGAAGAGGCGGTCGCGATGGCGACGCTGAATCCCGCGCGCGTGTGCCGAGTGAGCAATCATGAGGATGAGGTGAAGTTCCTGTTCGAAGGCGGCACGATCCAAATCATCGAGACACATTTGGACGGGCGGTTCGTTTTCCCGGGGGCTTAACGAGCCGTGACCATTTTGTCTCCGGTTTCGGAGGCAGCGCGCGGGAGTGCGCAGGGAGCAGCTAAGAAAACTTCCGCATCGCTTCAACCAGTCCGCCGATGGTATGCGGATCGGCCTCCACGTCGACCTTGATCCCGTGCTCACGTAGGGTAGCGGAAGTGATCGGTCCGATGGACGCGATCTTGATTCCATCGAGCACTTCCCTGCCCGGTTTCTCAAGCACCGAAACGAAGTTCGTCACCGTCGATGAACTGGTGAAGGTGATCCAGTGCGGCCGCTGCGCAAGACCGTCGCGCATGCGATCCCCGGCGTCGGCGGGAATCACGGTTCGATACGCTTCCACAACATCGACGATCGCGCCACGCCGCCTCAGTTCCACCGGGATTACATCGCGCGCGACAGCGGCACGGGGAAGCAGAATTCGTTGCCATTCGAGATTCTCGCCCTGAAACACCTTCAGCAGGCTCTCCGCCACGTACTCCTCGGGCATCTTGTCGACCTTGAGATGCAAGGCCTCGACTGCGGCGCGTGTCGCCGATCCGATGGCACAAATCTTTGCCTTGAGGGAACGGAGATCCACACTCGACCGGTCCAGCGCTTCGACGAAAAATCGCACGCCGTTGACGCTCGTAAAGATCAACCAATCGTAGGTGGCGAGGCGCGCGATGGCATCGTCAAGAGGATGGGCGTCAGCAGCGCCACAAATCGCAATCAAGGGCACGAAAATCGTCTCCGCGCCCAGAGCTTCCAGCGGTTCGGTCAGCTCCATCGCCTGGCGGCGATCGCGAGTGATGATGATGCGCTGCCCGAATAGCGGCAGACGTTCATACCAGTTGAACCGTTCGCGCAGCGCGACCACTTCACCGATGATGATGGTCGCTGGCGGCCGCAGATTCGCGACGGCGATTTTTTCCGCCAGATCCGCCAACGTTCCTGCGATGGTCTGCTGATCGGGTCGCGTCGCCCAGCGGACTGCCATCGCCGGAGTCGCGGGCGAGCGGCCCTGCGCGATCAGCTCCCGGGCGATGGCGGAAAAATTGACCAGTCCCATGAACAGCACGATGGTTTCCGACCCGCCTATTTTCGACCAATCGATGGCGGCCACGTTATGACCAGTCACAAATGTAACTGCGGACGTATGTTCGCGATGCGTCAACGGAACGCCGGTGTAGGCCGCGATGCCGAGCGGCGTGGTTACCCCGGGGACAATCTCGAACGGAATTCCGACAGCTGCCAGCGCCTCGATTTCTTCGCCCCCGCGCGCAAAAATAAACGGATCGCCGCCCTTCAATCGCACCACGGTCCATCCGCGCCGCGCGCGCTCGATCAGCATCCGCGAGATTTCGTCTTGTGAAAATTCGTGCGCGGATCGCTTCTTGCCGACGTACACTCGCTCAGCATGCGGGGGCGCGAGCTCCAGCAACCGCTCCGGCGCCAGATGGTCATAGAGAACGGAATCGGCGCGTTCCAGAATCTTGCGGCCCTTCACAGTGATCAGTTCGGGATCGCCGGGTCCGGCGCCCACCAGGTATACCTTTCCACTCGGGCTATTCATGAGGCGTAAACTTCGCTCAGGATTTCGCGCGCGCCGCGCGAAAGCAAGTCGTGAGCGAGCGCGGTGCCGATCCGCGCCGCATGATCGCCCGATAATTCTCCGGATAACTCGCCACGAATGACGCGCGATCCGTCCGGCGCGGCGACGATGGCGCGGAGATGCAGCGTTGTCCCGCTGACCACCGCGTGGCCCCCAATGGGAACCTGGCACCCGCCTTCGAGCGCCGCGAGCAGCGCGCGTTCTGCCGTGATCGCAATGCGCGATTCGGCGTGGTCCAATTTCCGCACCAGTTCAAACGCTTCATCGTCTTCTTGATGAGCCCGCGTCTCGATCGCCAGCGCGCCTTGTCCCACCGCGGGACACATGATCGACAGCGGAAGCAGTTCGCGAATTCGATCCTCAAGCCCCAACCGTTTCAGGCCGGCAGCCGCGAGCACAATCGCGTCGTAATCACCCTGATCCAGTTTGCGCAATCGGGTATCGACGTTCCCGCGCAGCATTTCAATCGCAATTCCCTGCCCTAGCGCGCGGAGCTGCGAAGCACGCCGCAGCGAACTGGTGCCGACTCGCGCGCCATCGCCCAATTCTTCCAGCGGACGCCCGATCAGTGCGTCGCGCGGATCTTCACGTTCGGGAATCGCGGCGAGCGTCAATCCCGCGGGAACCTCCGAGGGTACATCCTTCAAGCTGTGCACGGCGACATCGATCGCGCGGGCGAGCAGCGCTTCTTCGATTTCTTTCGTGAACAATCCCTTGCCGCCGACCTTCGCGAGCGGCACATCGGTGATTCGGTCGCCGGTGGTCTTGATGATTTCGATCCGGGTTTCAGCGCCGAGGTCCGCGAGTTTCGCTGCGATGTGACGCGCCTGCCACAGCGCGAGCTGGGACCCTCGCGAGCCGATGACGATCATGCAGTTCTCCACCTGGGTGGGGCGGACGCCCTCGTCCGCGCCGGACCCCCAGGTCCGGCTTTGTCGGCGCAACTAATACGCGGGCTGACGAGGGCGTCAGCCGCGGTCCGGGGGGACCGCCCCACATTTCTCTTCATCCCTCCCCCAATCGAAACAGCTTGCGCACCATGTTCACCAGATGCACTCCGCTTTCGTCGGCGGTCTGCTTGCGCAGTTCCGTGATGGGCCCGTGCGCGACCTTGTTCACAATACCGCGCGTGATGAGTTGGATGGCTTCTTCCTGTTGCGGCGTCAAATTGCCGAGTTTGGCGCGATTGCGCTCGATCTCATGCGCGGCCAGCGCGGCCAATTGCTCCTGCAAAGTGACGATGGTCGGCGTGACCTCGCGCGACTTGAGGCGCAACACCATGCGTTCCACCTCTTCACGAATGATGTCCTCGGCTTCCACTGCCACTTCGATGCGGCCTTTGATGTTGGTCTGGACCACCCGATCCAGGTCGTCGATGTCGTAGAGAAAAACATTGTCGAGCTTGTTCACGTCCGGTTCGATGTTGCGCGGGACTGCGATGTCGATCAGGAACATCGGGCGGTTGCGGCGGCGGCCGATTACCTCGCGCATCTGTTCACGCGTGAGGATGTAGTGCGGGGCAGCGCTGGAAGCGATCACGATATCGACGTCCTGCAACCTTGAGAAGAACCGGTCGTATTCAAGTGTTCGGCCCTGAAATTCGTCTGCAATCGCTTCGGCGCGTGACCGTGTGCGATTGGTCACCAGGATTTCCGAGACGCCGGCGCGGCGCAGATGCCGCGCGGCCGATTCCGCCATCTTGCCCGCGCCCACCAGGAGGACTGTCTTGCCGGTCAGCGATCCGAAAATCTCACGCGCCAGCTCCACCGCGGCGTAGCTCACCGAAACCGCGCTTTGTCCGATATCGGTTTCCGATCGCACGCGTTTCGCGACGTTGAAAGCGCGCGTCAATACAGTGTCCAGGAATCCGCTGACCGCGCCGCACTCCTTCGCGCGGGAATACGCGGTCTTCAACTGGCCGAGAATCTGGGGCTCGCCGACGATCATCGAATCCAGGCTCGCGGCCACGCGGAAAAGATGGCGGATGGCGTCGGTGCCGTCGTGCCTGTAGAGATACGGCGATACCCAGGCGCGATCCACTGCCCGCGATTCGGCCAGAAAATGCTCGATGGATTCCTCCGCGCTGGCCTCCTCCTCCGCGGCAACCGTGATCTCGACGCGATTACACGTGGAAAGGATCATGCATTCGAGCAGACCGCTCCGCTGTTTGAGACTGCCCAGGGCTTCCACCAGTCCGGCGTCGTCAAAAGCCAGGCGCTCGCGCACCTCCACCGGTGCCGTTCGATGATTGACGCCTGTGACCAGCAGCTTCATGTGGGGCGGGTCCCCTGACCCGCGCCGGGCGCCCTCGCCCGGCTCTTTGAGTTTTCAGCCAGATCAAAATGGCCGCTCAGGGGCCAAACACCAGCAATATTGATGTGATTAGAGCGACGCATCGGATTTACGGCGCGAGCGCGGGCCTCAATCCGACGTGCGCGGCCCACGTCAACGCCGCACATCCGAGCACGGCCAGTGCCATCACGGCAGCCTTTCGACCTCGCCAGCCAGCCGAGGCGCGGAGGAAAATCATCACCAGGCATAGCAGCCAGGTAAACAACGCAAGCTGGATTTGCGGCGCCCCGATCCAGCGCGTGCCGGATTCGACCGACGCCCACGTCACCGCGAAAATCACGCCCAGCGTGAGCAGCACGAACCCGATTCCCATCGAAACGCTGATCAGATTGTCGAGCGTCGCCAGCGGCGGCAGTTTTTCGAGCAGCACACTCGCCTTCTTGCTTTTGAGCCGCCGCTCCTGCATCAGATAGAACACCGACGCGACCGCGGTCAGCAGCAGCGCCGCGTATCCGGCGAGCACCAGAACGATGTGGACGATCAGCCACGCGTCGCGGACTTGGAAGTTGGACCAGGTGGCGACAGGCTGCTCGGTCGAGGCGACCAGCGTCATCACAAACACCAGCGGAAACAAGGCGACGGCGGTCGACGAGAAGCTATAACGCCAGAGCACGAATAGAAAAACCAGGGCGATCAGGAACGCGCACAGGTTCAGCGTGTCGAAAAAATTGTCGAGCGGCAGACGCCCGTAGGCCATCGCCAGCTCCACCAGCGCGACTCCCTGTAAAACAACCGCCACGCGGAATGTTCCCAGCGCAATCGCGTACAACGTGTGTTTTCGCCGCAACAGGACGAGCATCGAGTGAAGCAGTCCCACGCCGTAGAGGCATGCCGCTAAGCGGAGCCAAAAGATACTGGTTTCTGCCACTTACTTTTATTCTAGGGCATGCGCGTTGCGGGGCCGAATTTCGCCGGATCGCTTCATACTGTGTCGCGTTCCAACAAGCCGCGCGTTTGCGGAATCTGTCGAGTCCGTCACTGAAGCTGCGCTGTAGCCATTGGCAATGTTTGAAATGTCCGGCGCGACAGAATGGAGCGCTTTCTTAGTAGTCTGGTTTTGTGCGTGTCGTTTCCCTCCTCGCCAGCGCGACGGAAACCGTCTGTGCCCTCGGTGCGGGCGAGATGTTGGTCGGCCGTTCCCATGAATGCGACAACCCGCCGTGGGTGAAGACCCTCCCCGCGTGCAGTGGTCCTGCATTCGACATTTCGCTGCCGAGCGGGGAAATCGACTCGGAAGTCCGCCGCCGTATCCACGCAGGCGAGCCGCTGTATCACATCGATATGGAATTGATCCGCAGTCTGCACCCCGATCTGGTGATCACACAATCGCACTGCGAAGTTTGCGCCGTCACGCCCGCCGACCTCGAGCGCAGCGACGTTTGCCTGATCCCCGCCGGCCAGCTTTCCGTCTCGGCATCAAATCTCGATGAAATCTACGCAAGCATCCAGCGCATTGCCGAACGGATCGGCATCAAGCAGCGGGGCGAAGCCGTGGTTGCGGCCGAGCGCCGCCGATTAGAGCGTATCGGCGACCGGACCTCCCGTTTTCGCCGCCCGACCGTGGTCGTTCTCGAATGGACCGATCCCATCTTCGCGATCGGCAATTGGGGGCCCGAGCTGGTGGAGATCGCCAATGGCGAGTTGCTGCTTGGCAAGACCGGCCAATACTCGACCGCGATCCCGGCCGAACGCCTGCGCGATGCCGATCCCGAATTCCTGATTGTTGCGCCCTGCGGCTTCGATTTGGATCGGACATTGCGAGAGCAAGCGACCCTCAAAAACCTCGAGTGGTGGCCGGAATTGCGCGCTGTTCGCGAAGGCAAGGTGGTGTTCGCGGACGGCAATCTGTTTTTCAACCGTTCCGGGATGACCGTCTCGCGGACCGCGGAAATCGTCGCGCAAATCCTGCACGGGATTTCCTTCGTCGCGCCCGCGGGAGAAACTTATTGCGGCGAATATTGGCGACGCTTGCCGATCCACGCGACGTAAGAAGCGTCTTACCCGGCCAGCGCGTAGGCGGCGTCAATCTCCGGCACGCTGCTATGCGACGCCAGCCAGCGCGCGAATTGCGCCATCTGTGCGTCCGTCTCGATCAGGCTGCATACCGGCAATCCGGTGATATCCTCGATTTCGTCCGCTCCCGGACCGTCCGGTGAACGCCGCACCAGCAGTCCTACGCGATCGTACAGATCCATCGAGCGGAGCCACTCCGCTTTCTCCCGGACGCCTTCCATCGAAGCGCGATTGGAATCGGCCACCAGAAAAATCGCGTCGGAAACCCGCAGCACTTCCAGCGCGTGCGGCTCGCGCGCGCCGCTCAGGTCGGCGCAGATCGCGGAATATTTTTGCCGCGCGTGATCCAGCAGCCGTCCCAGCTGCCGCGGATGCGTTTCGCGCGCATCCAGAATATCCAGCCCGTCCACCCGCGTGACGAATGCCCCCCAAGTGCGCCCGTCCAGCCGCCGAGGCGCTTCCGTCGATGTCCACAGCGGATAGCCGCGCGTGTCAAAATCGGCCAGCAGCACGGAAACCCCAAGGCCCTCCGTCAAGGTGCGGCTCAACTGCTCTGCAACCGCACCCACCCTGGAATCGCCGTGCGCTGGTACCAAGGACACGATGGTACCCGGCGCACGCTCCAAGATTGCGTGCGTCAGGTGCGTATCCCGAATTACCTCCGAGAAAACCTCCGATTCTCGCAAATTGCTTTCCACTGGCGCTTCTCCTTGCAGTTGTCTCGCCACAATTCCGCCGATGATAATGCAACGCATTTCACGACATGAACGGCACGTCCGCAGTCAAAGTGTCCCATTCGGGCGGGACACATTGGCGCGAATCGCGCGCATCAGCGCTCCGTTTCAGCGCATTATCGTTGGCCCTCTGCGTGCATCTCTCCTCACAACTCTCGATGCTGCTCTACAAAATTGGGCTGGCAATCGGCGTCGTCCTGATTCTGACCGGCACCGCGTTAATTTCGGCTCACTCGAATTCCGACCCGCTCCTCGCCTATTCCCTGATGGCTCTGCTGGCCTTCGGACTCGAATTGGCCGACGGCTCCACCATGGGATTCGTGTTCATCATCGTGGCGCTGCCGCACCTCGACTGGATGCAGACAGTACTCATGGCTTCCTCGGCCCGGATGATCCTGGTGATCGTGCGCCGGGAGCGCCCCGATCCCAAGACGCTGCTGCAATCGCTGGTAGCCCATGCGGCGGCCGTGCTGGGCACCCAGGCCGTCTTTCACGCACCCAATCTCCACCGCTTCGAGGAACCCATCCGTCTGATGCTCGCTTCAGGCGTATGTTTTCTGATCCTGCGCCTGCTCGATGTGACCAGGCGGGACATGTGGTCCTTTCCCTACTTCCCCGTCGCCGCGGCCATCGCCGCGTTGTTCCCCGTGTCGGCCGTGCTGCCGTTCCTGGTGTATTTCACCTGGCGATCCTGCCGGTTATACGAACGCCGTCTGAAGCAGCAGCGCCAGCAATCGCGCGACGCGGCTTCCCTCCACCTGCGCACCATCGAAACCCTCGCGCTGGCGATTGAGGCGCGGGATCAGCCGGCCTCGCTCAATCCGCGCCGTGTGCAAGTCTACTGTGTCGGGATGGCTAAGGCGATGGGCCTCGGCAAAACCGAGGTGGAAGCCATCCGCGCGGCTTCCCTGCTCTACGATATCGGCGAGATGGCCGTACCCGAAAACATCATCCTCAAGCCCGGCCCACTTACCCCCGACGAGTACGAGAAGGTGAAGATTCACCCAGCCGTCGGCGCCGAGATCCTGGACCGCGTCAAGTTTCCGTATCCGGTTGCACCCATCGTCCTCGCCCATCATGAGCGATGGGACGGCGGTGGATATCCTAACGGTCTGCGCGGCGAAGCCATCCCCATCGGCGCGCGAATTCTCTCGGTGGCCGACGCCTTCGACGCATTGATCTCGGCGCGCCATCATCGCTCCGCCATGGGCATCGCCGAAGCGCTCGAGCATTTGAAGAAGGAAAACGGCCGCGCCTACGATCCCAGAGTCGTAGCGATCCTACAGGAGCGCTACCGGGAATGGGAGCGGCTGGCGGTATCCGAACCCGAGCGCGGCTTCGTCGATTCCATTCTTTCAGCGCAGCGCGAAGTAAAAGTAGTCACCGAACTCACCCACAAACTGGGCAGCTCGCTCGAGCTGAACGACACCTTCGCGGCCCTCAAGCCGGCGCTGCGTGCGCTGATCCCCTTCGACACTCTGGTGGTTTGGATCGAACGCGAAGGCGCGCTCGCGGCGCAGTTCGTCGCGGGCGATCATCTGGCCCTGGTTTCGACGCTGCGGATTCCCATGGGCCACGGCGTCTCCGGATTGGTCGCATCCACCCTCAAGGCCGCCTTGAATGGCGACGCGGCCCAGGATCTCGCGCCACTCGGCGTCGAATCGGACGTGAGTCCCTTCCGCTTCGCTTTGGCCGCGCCGCTCGATTCGGGCCCCGTCCGCGGTGCGCTGACCCTGTATCGTAGTGGAGAACCAGAGTTCACACCGGAGCACGCGCGCGTGCTGTCGGCTTTGGCGCCCAAAATCGCGATGGCCGTCGCCAATGGACTGAGGTTTCAGAACACCGCGAGCCAGGCCGCCACCGACGGCCTCACCGGCCTCCCCAACGCAAGCGCCCTGTTTGCGCGCATGGAAACGGCTCCCCCGCCTGTGCTCTTGATCTGCGATCTGGACGGATTCAAAGCCGTGAACGACCGGTTCGGGCATGTCACCGGTAATCGTTTGCTGGAGGGGCTGGCCGTGGCGTTCAGGAAGTCGTGCCGTAGCGGCGATTTCGTCGCCCGCATGGGCGGCGATGAATTTGTGCTGCTGCTGGGTGAAATGGGCCCCGCCGAGCTCGGCGCGCGCATCGCGCAGTTCCGCGATCTGGCTCGCGGGGTGGGCCGCGAAGTGTGCGGCGAAGACGTGCTCGATGCCAGCTTCGGAGCCGCCGTCTATCCCACCGATGGCCTGACTTCGAATGAGCTGCTCGCCTTCGCGGATCGGCAAATGTACCGCCGCAAGACCGAACACAAAGGCGGCGTCCGTCAAATCGAGCGCCCCGGCGCCGCGTGATCTCTTACGAGCCGCGACCAATGTTCCGAGCCGCGACCAAAGGGAGCGGCCTAAAATCCGGAATCGGCAATTCTTCAACCTAATGAACCGCGATCAAGTTTCCGAGCCGCGACCATTTGCCTCCGGGTTCCGGAGGCAACGCGCGAGGGCGACCAAAGGGAGCGGCCTAAAATTCCTCAAGTGATCTTGTCACCTGCCTGTTATCTTCCCCCCGACAATTCCTTAAGTGGGGCAGACGCCCTCGTCTGCGCCGGACCCCTGGTCCGGCTCTTAATGGGCTAGGCGATCCTGTCGCCGCTTCTGCTACCTTCCCCCTGCCAATTCCTTCTTCATCGCGGCCACGTTCTTATAAGCGTTATCCTGCACCGGACTCTTGATCGCCGCGGACTGCTCGGTATACTTTACCCCGGCTTGCATCTTGGTGCGGTCGTTGGTCATTTTGCCGAACTGGAAATTACAAACGCCCAACGCATAATAGGCAGTCCCCAGACGCGCCGGATCGCCTGCCAGGAGCGGCGCTGCAGCCTTCATGTCCCTATCGCAATCCACCCAGATCTGCTTTTGCAAAGAGACGTAGCCGGCGGTAAAGTAAGCGGTCGCGAGCGCGGCATTCTTCTGTTTCTCCCAATCGGCTTCCGCGGTTCCCTCGGGCTTGGTCTTGCCCTTCATCGCGGCGATCAGTTTGTTGGCGTATCCCAGGGCGCGATCCGGACTTGCCGATGATCCTTCCACCAGCGCCAGCAGCGCGATAGTGTTATCCGGACGCCCCGCCACCACCTTCGTCATTCCGGCCATCATCTTGGCGGCGCCCCCGTTCTTATTCAACGCCGTCGCGTAGGCCGCGACGCACAGATCCAAATAGTTGCTTTTGGGATTCTGCGCCAGCAGAGTGTCCACCAGGTCGATGGTCTTGGCCGCATCTACTCCCGGCTGCGCGGCCACGGACGCGAGCGCGTACTCGGTATAGCCTTCCACTTCTTTGCCGTATTCGATGCGCTGCTTCCAGTTGTCGACCTCTTCGGCTTCGTTGGGCTTGGTCGCCGTCTGCGCCGCCTTCGCGAGCTTCAGCGTCTCCGCCGAGGCGGACTTCACCGCGTCGGGATCCTTCTTGGCGACGGCCTCTTTCAGCTTCGTGTACGAATCTTCCAGATCGTCAGCCGCCACCACCCCGGTCAACGAACACAGCGCTAGGACAGCAATCCAGATTTTCACAGGCTTCTCTCCTTCAGAAAGTCGATTATACATCCTGGTGGGGCAGGCGATCTTGTCGCCTGCCTCTTTACGAGCCGCGACCAAAGGGAGCGGTTATAAAAAAATGTTTTCCAGTCGGCCAGGATGGGTGCTCGTGGTGGCGCAGGCGACCTTGTCGCCCGCCGATTTTGCGGGCCCGGCTTTCAGGCCGGGGCTTCCTTCAAGACTGTCGCTCAAGCTCGTCGAAAACCTCATCCACGGGACGGCCCAGGCCCTTCCTCGCTTGTGCCAACCCACGGCGAATGCTGGCCACCGCGTCGAAGTCGTCGGCTATGTCACGATAGGCTGCTGCGTCCAAAAGGACGGCCTCGGCCTTCGGCTTGACGGTCAAGACAAGCCGCCTGCCTGTCTTTCTTATCCGTTTCATCAGTCCCGCTGAGTTTAGCGTCTCCGATGATGCCTTACCAGAAAGCAAGGGGAACCACACCATTGTCATTTCAATCTCTCGTCGAACGGGAATGGGACCGGAGATAGAAATTCAATCCGTCCGAACTTCGGATGTTTGGGATTGAGTACATAAATCCGTTCGGTAGGGACGATCGCGGAAGGAACGCACAAAACGGCGGACCTGAGACTCAAGGCCGAATTCGACCAGCCACCTGCGTCGTGAGAGAAGGTGAGAGAATCCAGCGGTGTGGTAAACCTTCCGGTGGGACGACCTCCACGGAAACGCCCGCGGGTATGTGTATTTCTGTCACGACGAAATCGCGGGGAGAACTGAGAAATGAACCAGACACTCCAGCACAGCGAGTGACACGGTCGCAGCCGCATAGACAGCTTCTATTCCCTTTGGATTCCAGCGGCCTCCATAGAGCGCCGCTCCGGAGCGGGAATTAGGCGGATACCTACTGGATGACAGCCGGTAGCACGTGATCACATCACGCCGTGCTCAATCCGGCCGAGTACATCCAAGACGGCTGCCCTACCTTTCGGTGTCGCTATCAGCGACACCGGGGTTGCGTAATCGAGATCTCTCACCGGGGTACCCAACCAGCGAAGCGCCTCATTCTTGTCGCCGATCACCTGGATTGCTCGGTCCACAATCGACGATTCGACGGTCGTAATCTTGCACGGCTGTACCTGCCGCGCGGGAGTTCGCTTGCCGTGTTTGTCCGCCGCAGGGCCTATTTGACGAACTGTCCTTGCCATCTGTTGTTATCATAACGCCGCAACGGACGCCCCCGCCGCCCACGATATAATCCCTTCATGCCCAACATCGACCATCACGCACCCGGTACGTTTACCTGGGTGGAACTCGCCACCACCGATCAGAACGCCGCCAAGAGTTTCTACATGTCTTTATTTGGATGGGCCGAGAACACCCAGCCCATCGGCCCTAACGATTTCTACACGATTTTCAAGATCGACGGCCGCGATGCCGCCGCGGGTTACACCATGCGCGAAGACGAGCGCAAAATGGGCATTCCTCCGCACTGGAACCTGTACATCGCGGTCGCCAACGCGGACCAAAGCGCGAGCCGTGCGGTTGACCTCGGCGGCAAGGTTCTCGCGCCCCCCTTCGATGTCATGGATGCCGGCCGCATGGCCGTGATTCAGGACCCCACCGGCGCCGTCTTCCAGCTCTGGCAGGCGAATAAGAACCAGGGAATCGGCATCGCGGGCGCGGAAGGCACGCTGTGCTGGGCGGATTTGAGCACGCCCGACCCCGCTCGCGCCAAGCCATTCTATGAAGGTTTGTTCGGTTGGAAAATCTTTCCCGGCCAGAACGACACCTCCGGCTACCTGCACCTCCAGAACGGCGAAGAGTTCATCGGCGGAATGCCCCCCGCTTCGCAGCGCCCCCCTGACGCCCCGGCGCATTGGCTCCTCTATTTTTGGGTGGGCGACGTGGACGCATGCGCCGCGAAAGCCAAAGATCTCGGCGCGGCGATTTATTTGCCGCCCATGTCCATCCCCAACGTCGGGCGGATGGCCATGCTCGCTGACCCGCAAGGCGCGGTCCTCGCGATCTTCAATTCGACCCGCGTTTCTGAACCGCGACCGTAAGGGAGCCGCTATGAGGCACGACCGTAAGGGAGTGCGTTGCGTTAGGAAACCCCTCACGACGAACTCAAGCCCCGCCCGTCAGGGCGGGGATTCCACCCGCGACCGTAAGGG
>Ga0182024_10010328_pt1 | contig 19037 bp, 14 predicted proteins | sample P32metaG_FD_120480 | JGI IMG/M metagenome (GOLD analysis project Ga0182024, IMG submission 120480) | Permafrost microbial communities from Stordalen Mire, Sweden - P3-2 metaG (Illumina Assembly) | ecosystem: Environmental > Terrestrial > Soil > Wetlands > Permafrost | place: Sweden: Stordalen... | reverse complement strand
TTCGACGCTTGTTTCTTTCATATGTCCTTAACTTTTATGGGTGAAAATTGACCTTAGAGAAATCCGGATTGTGTACGAGGTGGCGCACAAACTGGCGAAAGCACGGCACTCGGCCAGGGAGGCAAACCAGACTATCTTCAACCGGAAGCGCTACTTAACCAGGAGCACAGCTCGCGAAAGCCCGAACGCGAACCGTGCTTCCAGTGGCGCTTTTAGTTGGTCAAACTTGTGTCTTTCTCAGCACCAGCCACGAACGGTTCAGCGACCGGTGCAACTGCGGGATGCTCAATCGGCACAATCAGCCGTTCCAGAGCGACTTGCAAAACTTCGTCCATGGTTTCAACAAATCGGATCGTCAAAGCGGAGAGGATCTCCTGCGGTATTTCCGCTAGGTCTTTCTCATTGTCCTTCGGAAGCAGTACCGTACGCAAGCCCATTCGATGGGCAGCCAGAAGTTTTTCTTTGACCCCTCCGATAGGAAGAACTTTTCCTCGCAGCGTGATTTCCCCGGTCATGGTCACATCGCGGCGTACCGGAATGCGCGTCAAAGCGCTGACGATCGAATTGCAAATCGTGATGCCCGCGGAAGGTCCATCCTTGGGAATGGCACCCTCGGGGACGTGCACGTGAATATCGATGTTGCGATAAAAATCCTTGGGCAGCCCGAAAGATGCGGACCGGGAGCGAATGTAGCTCATCGCCGCTTGAGCTGATTCCTGCATCACGTCGCCAAGCTTGCCGGTGAGCGTGAGGCGCCCTTTGCCTTCCATCAAGGTGGCCTCAGTGGTGAGAACCGTGCCCCCCACTTCCGTCCACGCGAGTCCGGTAGTGAGACCGATCTCGTTTTGTTTTTCGAGCCAGAATTCCCGGTATTTCAAAACCCCGAGGTAATCGTTAACGTTCGCGGGCACGATTTCCGCTTTTACTTCGGCCTTCGGACCTTCCGTAACTACCTTGCGCGCCATTTTACGCGATATATTCTGAATCTCGCGTTCGAGATTGCGCACTCCAGCTTCCTGAGTGTAGTGCCGGATGATGTGCAGCAGGCCGTCGTCGGTAAAGGACAGATTTTTTTCCTGAAGACCGGTAGCCTCGCGCTGGCGCTTAACCAGGAATCGCTTGGCGATCTGAAGTTTTTCCTGCTCGGTATAGCCCGGAATGCGCAGAATTTCCATGCGGTCTTGCAAAGGCTGCGGAATCGTATGCAGCACGTTGGCGGTGCACACGAACATTACTTTCGAAAGATCGTACTCCACATCGAGATAGTGATCGGTGAAGGCGTGATTCAGTTCCGGGTCGAGAACTTCCATGAGCGCCGCTGAAGGATCGCCACGGAAGTCAGTGGACATTTTGTCCACTTCATCAAGAACGAAAATCGGATTGGTGGTGCCGGCTTTCTTCATCATCTGGATAATCTGGCCAGGCAGGGCGCCGATATAAGTCCGCCTGTGGCCCCGAATTTCGGCCTCATCACGAACTCCGCCCAATGAAACGCGAACGAATTTGCGCCCAGTAGCATGCCCAATAGACATCGCCAGCGAGGTCTTGCCGACGCCAGGAGGGCCAACGAAGCAGAGAATCGAACCCTTGGGGTTCTTGACCAGTTGGCGGACCGCCAGGAACTCGAGAATGCGATCCTTTATCTTCTCGAGACCGTAATGTTCCTCATTGAGGATTTTTTCCGCAGCGAGAATGTCGCGTATTTCCTTGGACTTTTTCTTCCAGGGTACAGCCAGCAGCCAATCGAGATAGTTGCGGCTGACGGTGGACTCGGCGGACATGGGCGGCATCAATTCCAGGCGTTTCAGTTCCTGGATGGCCTTTTCGTGCACTTCCTTGGACATGCCGGCGGTATCGATCTTCTTCTTTAGCTCGTCGATCTCGCTCTTTTCGCCGCGGCCAAGTTCTTTCTGAATAGCTTTGAGTTTTTCGTTGAGGTAGTACTCTTTTTGCGCGCGCTCCATCTGCCGCTTAACGCGGGTGTTGATGTTGCGATCGACGTTGAGCTTCTCTAGTTCAATTTCCAAAATGTCGCCGATGCGGTTCAGCCGCTCCACGGGGTCGACGGTTTCCAGCAAATCCTGTTTTTCATCCACCGGTAACTGCAGGTTGGCAGCGATCGTGTCGGACAACCGGGAAGGATCATCGACGCGCGCGGCGGCGATCATGGTGTCGTAGTTCAGGCTCTGCGAAAGCTTGATGAACTGTTCGTAGAGTCCAGTAATCTTTTGAACGGTCTGCTCTACCTGCGGAGAAGGTTCCACGCGAGCATTCAGCAGGCGAACGGTAGCGCGGAAAAATCCTTCTTCGGAGGTGATGCTGATAGAGCGCGCACGCTCCACCCCTTCCACCAGAACTTTGATATTTCCGTCGGGCAGCTTTACGCTCTGCACGATATTCGCGAGCGTTCCTACGGCGTAAATCTCTTCGGGTTTCGGATCATCCACCGATGCGTCGTGTTGGGTCGAAAGAAAAATTTTCTTGTCGCCGGCCAGAGCTTCTTCAAGCGCGCGGACGCTGGCTTCCCGGCCGACGATGAACGGCGTCATCTGCTGCGGAAAGATGACCATATCGCGCACCGGCATCATGGGTACGCGTTTCATTTCCTGTTTTTCCCGATTGAACATGGGGCCCCTGAAATCACGTCGCGTCAAATTCTAACGCGATTCACTTCTCAGTCTGGCAAACGATTTAGCTTGGTGCTAAAGAGCTAACCAGCCTTTTCTAGTAAACTCCAATTGATCTCGCGGGTTCGAACCATCTCCGCGGTAACTACGAAATCGCGCACCTTGCGCTGCATGGGCAGGTGGTACATAAGCTCCAGCATCAGATCCTCGAGGATCATCCGCAGGCCTCGCGCTCCAACTTTCCGCTGCATAGCCAGTTCCGCAACGGTTTCCAGTGCGTCGTCCGTAAACCGTAAGCGGACATTTTCAAACTCAAAGAGGCGCTGGTACTGCTTGAGCAGCGCGTTTTTTGGCTCGGTCAAAATTTTAACCAGCGCGGCTTTGTCAAGATCATTCATCACGCCCGCGACGGGAAGCCGCCCAACGAATTCTGGGATTAGCCCGTAGCGAATTAGATCGCCTGGCTGCACATGCTCAAGCAATTCGGTATTGCGGCGCTGCGGAGCCGCCGTCGAGGCGTCCGTGTGGAAACCCAGCGAGCGGCGTCCAGCGCGCTTCTCAATAACCTTTTCCAGTCCTACGAATGCGCCTCCACAGATAAACAGAATATTGGTGGTATCGACGGGCGTGAATTCCTGATGCGGGTGCTTGCGGCCACCCTGCGGAGGAACGTTGGCCACCGTGCCTTCGAGAATCTTGAGCAAAGCCTGTTGCACGCCTTCGCCACTCACATCCCGCGTGATGGAAGGGTTCTCGTCCTTCTTAGCAATCTTGTCGATTTCGTCTATATAGATAATGCCTTGCTGAGCCTTCTGCACGTCGCCATCGGCGGCCTGCAGCAGCTTGAGAATAATATTCTCCACATCCTCGCCAACGTAGCCCGCTTCGGTCAGCGTGGTGGCGTCCACGATAGCGAAGGGCACATCCAGCATCCGCGAAAGCGTTTGTGCCAATAGCGTCTTACCGGTACCAGTGGGGCCGATAAGCAAAATGTTCGACTTGCTGAGTTCCACATCGCCAGGCTGCTTGTTAAGGAATATGCGCTTGTAGTGGTTATACACCGCGACAGCCAGCTTCTTCTTGGTGCGGTCCTGGCCGATTACATAGCCGTCCAGAAATTGTTTGATCTCCGGAGGGCGGGGAAGACGCTTTGCCGGAGCCGTGGCCTGCTCGCGCTTTTCGTCTTCCAGAATGGTTTCACACACACCCACGCACTCATTGCAAATGTAAGCGCGCGGATAGTCCGAAGGCGAACTGATCAGCTTTTCGACCTGTTCCTGGGTCTTATGGCAGAAGGAACAGCGCAGCGACTCTTCTGGATTGAATTTTTTCACTGGCGTGAAAGCCTCGTCTCCGCGAAGCTTCGACGGAGTCCCTACCCATCATTCTAGGCCGATTTATCTCCGAAGCAAAATAGAAAGGTGGAAACTTTGCTAACTTTCTGGAACAAGTTTGGCATCACAAGGCGCGCCGGATGGTGAGCCGGGCGCGGGACTAGCGATGCTTGTAGATAATCTCGTCAATCATCCCGTATTCCTTGGCTTGCTCGGGATTCATGATGAAATCGCGCTCTACATCCTTTTCGATGCGCGCGATGTTCTGTCCGCTATGTTGCGCGAGAAGTTTGTTGATAACCATGCGCATGCGCAGGATTTCCTTGGCATGCAGGTCGATATCCGTAGCTTGGCCGCCTAGGCCGGACATCCACGGTTGGTGAATCAAAATGCGCGCGTTAGGCAGCGCGAATCGTTTTTTTGGCGCTCCGCCAACCAGCAGCACCGCGGCGATGGAAGCCGCCTGACCCACACAAGTTGTGACCACGTCGGGCTTAACGAATTGCATGGTGTCATAAATGGCGAAGCCCGCGGTGATAGAGCCGCCCGGGGAATTGATGTAAATCTGAATGTCTTTTTCAGGGTCTTCCGCCTGAAGAAAAAGCATTTGCGCGATAGCCAGATTGGCGACGTGGTCATCGATCGGCGTGCCGATAAAAATAATGTGCTCTTTCAAGAGCCGCGAATAAATGTCGTAGGCGCGTTCGCCCCGGCTGGTCTGTTCGACCACCATGGGTACAAGCGTGGTAGCGCGATAATCTGGATCGGTAGAGTTTGTCATTGTTTAGCTTGGTTGAATGTTTGCGGTTGCGAACGATAAGTTTAGGCTTCAGTCAACTAACGCGCCAGCTAACCGCTCGACGTAGTCGAAAGTTACTTCGCTTCCGCGGCGGCCGCTTTGGTGGTGCTAACCCGAGCGTTTTGCGCGAGCCAGTCGAGAGTTTTATCACTCCGCAGCTTCGCTTTTATCCTATCGAGCGTACCTTGCTTTGTCAAACGAGCTCGAATTGCTTCCGCTGATTCGTTACTATGCCCGGCCAGGTGTTGCAGCTCGTGCTCCACTTCTTCCTCGGTGACATCGATATTTTCCGCCGTGGCGATGCGGTCCACGATCAGCTCCGCCTTTACGTCATCCTTGGCGCGGTCTTCGTTGCGCTTGCGTAGCGACACCCAATCGATATTCACCGCGCGCGGATCGACACCTTGTTGCGCCAGCGAGCGCACCACCCGTTCCAACCGCACATCCATCTGATGCTCAACCAGCGACTGTGGCACAGGAAAGTCATGCAGCTTGACGATTTCGCCCAGAACTTTTTCGCGCAGCAAATCTTTTTGTTTATGGTCCCGCTGGTGCTCCAGCCCGTCGCGAATTTTTTTGTTTAGCTCATCAAGAGTAGTTGCGTCGCTGACATCTTTGGCGAAGTCATCATTGAGCTCAGGAAGCTTCTTGGTTTTGATCCCCAACACATCGACGGAGTAATGGTAGGTCTTGCCCGCCAGCTTCGCATCCGGATAGTCGGCAGGATAGGGAACGTCGAAATCTTTATGATCCCCGATATTGACGCCGCGAAGATTTTCGTTGAAGGGCGCCATGGTCTCTTCCGCGCCAATGTGACAAAGAACGCTGTCGGCCTGCAATGGCTCGCCTTCACCCTCGGGCGTGCCAGTGAGCTTTAGCTGTACGTAATCTCCATCCTGCACAGCACGGCCCTCGGCGGGCGCAAAAGCCGCGGCCCGCTCGCGCATGTCTTCGAGCGTTTTGTTGACGTCCTCATCCACGACGTCCATAACCGGCATTTCAAGTTGCAGGTCCTTATAATTGCCCAGCTCAAATTCGGGCAGCACATCAAAGACGGCTCTAAATTTAAGCGGCTGGCCATCGTTGAAGTCCAGCTGTTCGACCTTCGGTTGCGACACCGGCGTAAGTTTCTGCTCGCTGACAGCCTTTTCCACGCGCTCGGGAACCAATGATTGCAACACTTCGCCCTTGATGTCGTCCGCAAAGCGTCGGCGAATCAAGGTAATCGGAGCTTTACCAGGCCGAAAGCCCGGTACACGCGCAACTTGGGCGAATTCTTTGGCCACTCGCTCCATGGCTTTGGAGACTTCCTCGGCGGGAATTTCGAGCTCCAGCTCCCGACGGCAGGTTGCTTCCGCGGCAGCTTGATTCGTGCTTTCCGGCCCGCCTTTAGGCCTGCCTTCAGGCGTGATTTCAGCGGTTTTCTCGGTGCCTTCACTCATACGAGTTGCCTTTCAAAACTTGGGAATCGTCGACCAACTCAGATTACAACGCTGAGGCCGTCATCGGCGAGCACAAACACCCCGGTTTCAGGGGAATCCAGCGATCCAGGCTTTCAGTTGAGCTTAGAGAAGCAAGGACAGACTCGCGATCAAACATCAGTATAAGCCGTCCGTTCTTGCATCGTCAATTCGTGATAGATGCCAACAAAGTATGATTCTTGAATAGAACAAAATGCCACACCGTTATATCAGGTTGACTGAGGCAACCCTCGGCAGGGACTCGATTAATCCGCGGCGGCTTCAGAGCGCTTGGCAGCCCCAGTCAAATCGGCGTGCAGCAAGCGATGAAAAAGATGCTCGCCAGCCTCACGGCGAACCGACAGGCGTCCAGCTAAATAAGCTCGTGAACCTAATCCTCGTTGCACAGCGTCGCAGATGCCCATATCTTCATCCTGAACTTTTTCGCTGACCGCGATGCTCTCACGGTTCCGCTTTTCCGCGGCCTCAGAGGTATCCGAAAAATAGTAATCGAAGATCACCGCGCACTTATCCACGCCCAAGGGAACCACCACGTTGGTGTCCATCACTCCTTCGTACGCGTTCAACATAAAATTTGGATAGATCCACAAATAAAAAGCGCGGCCTTGGCGTGTCGAAGCCACCCCAGCTTCAGAGCCCGCGTCGGAGGACAACGGACTGGACTGCAGGCAAGCTCGCTCAAAATTTTCTATAGTGTATTTGGTGTACTCGATGACGCTGCTTAGTCCTTTGTGCGCGTGCGGTACGTGGTACCCGCCATCCAGATAATTATCAACATAAACTTTCCAGTTACATTGCAAATAGTAAGTGCGGCGATCGAAGTAGCGCAGCTTTTTTGTCAATTGCAGCGGTGCGACGATCGGTGGAATGCTCCCAAGAAAGTTGGCCAGCGAACCGGCGTCGGGATCGAGGTTCACAAATACAAAATTCTCCCAGGTGTCCACTCGAACGGGCACCAGGCCGTTAGCGGCGCGCTCGAAATCGCACACGCCGTCAAATTCGACCATGCCTTTCAAAGCTCCGTCGATCCCGTAGGTCCACCCGTGATAAGGGCAGCGAAACTGTTTTGCGCAACCTTGGCTTTCCGTGACTACCGCTGCGGCATGATGACGGCATACGTTATAAAAGGCGCGTAATTGCGAGTCTTCACCGCGCACCACCACGATCGGGTCGCCGGCAATGTCGGCGGTGAGAAATTGGCCAGGATTCTGAACTTGATCGGTGCGCCCCACCGCCAGCCACGTTTTGCCAAAAACAGCAGAATTCTCCAGTTCCGCAATACCTTCGTCGAAATACCAAGGCGAAGGTATAGTGGACGCGTGATCCAACGGATTATTGGGATTGTAGAGTTCCAGAAGACGGTGCACATCTCTCGGCATGAGCGGCTCCAGCACTGAACGCTATTCTTTAGCTATAAATTAGCATGATAAACTTTCTGTACCCACATTTGCGGGAATGGCGGAACTGGCAGACGCAGCAGGCTTAGGACCTGCCGGGCGCAAGCCCTTGGGGGTTCAAATCCCTCTTCCCGCACCATCAACTAGCTTCCAATTATTAGTCGCTGTCTGGTAATCAGGTCAGAGCGCGCCCTCGAGTTTCAGGAAGTAGCATCGCTAGAAGCGCAGCTACAAAAAACGCAGCGGCCAGCAGCGAAAACGCCGGCCCAATGCCGTAATGAATTGCCAAAGCCCCAACAGCGAACGGTGCGACGGCGGAAAGTCCGCGGCCGATATTGTAACTGAGGCCCATGGCCGCCGCGCGGATCTCTCCGGGGAATATTTCGCTGGCGATGGCGGCATAGCCGGAGAAAAATCCGGTTCCAAAAAAGGCCACGAATGGGCCCAGCAAAAGAAGCCAGAAAGCGCTCTTCGCAGAGCCATATATCGGCGTCAGCCCGGCGGCGATCAGCAAATAAATGAAATAAGGTTTACGGCGGCCGAACGCATCAGCGAAGAACCCAAACAGCGCGTAACCTAGCCATTTTCCGAAGCACAAGACCAGAAAAAATGTCGTCGTCTTGACCAGGCTCAGGCCCCGCCCGCCTTGAGAAACTGGCAAAGACAAGTAAGCGGGGATCCACGTGAACAATCCCCAGTAACCAAACATCCCGAAAGCGTTCATCGCGGTAGCTAGCAGTCCCACGCGAAAAACTTCTTTGCCCAGCAACAAGCGAAAGAATCCAGACCGGTTTACTTGCGCGCGGTCTTTCCACACCGGCGGCTCCGGCACACTCCGGCGAATCCAGAAGACCAACAGCGCCGGTAAAACTCCGACGAAAAATACCGCTCGCCACCCAAAGTGCGGCAATACCAACGCAACCACCAGCGCCGCGATGGCTTCACCAATCGCGTAGGACGATTGCATTAGACCTAGCGCTTTACCGCGATGTTCAGGTCGCCATGTTTCGGCAATCAGCGCAGCCGCGGAAGTCCACTCGCCGCCCATTCCGAGACCTAACAAAAACCGGAATGCTGCCAACTCTGGAATGGAATGCGAGAAGCCGCACGCTGCGCTGGCTACCGAGTACAACGCAATAGATCCCATCAGGGCGCGCGTGCGGCCGATGCGGTCGGCGATCCAGCCAAAGAACAAGCCGCCAATTGCAGAGGCGAGAAGAGTCAGCGAATTGAGAAAACCGGCGGTGCGCGTATTCATTGCGAAGTCGCGCATTAAAAATGCCAACACCAGGGAGTACAACATCACGTCCATGGCGTCGAGCATCCAGCCAAGACCGCCAGCGACGAGCGTCTGGCGCTCGGCGGTCGTCGTGTCTCGCGGCCAAGTAAAAAGGCGAGCAAGTGCGGCGGAATTTAGGGAAGCAATACCAGCGGACGTCGGCACGTCAGCCATGCGGCCCAATTCCTGCCAAAAGGACCGGCGCACACAAGACCGTCGCGAGCACATCTGAAACATCGCGAAATTGCTGGCCAACACGATAAAACATGTCAACGCAAAATAGAAATGTCCGCTTCCATGGTTTTCTTTTCCACGGATGGTGAGCTGGCACATGGTATTCAGATTTAATTTTGTGTTTGGGTTTGGGGGTTTGTTCCGCGAGTCCGGCAGGCCGTAGGCCGGAAGGGCTTGCGGAAGGTTGCAGGGGCGCTGGGCAATGGCGCAAGCGGAAATACCGGCCGCGGTAGCGTAGCCAGTGCGAACCATCCAAACGCCGCTCGATTTCCACCTGCGCACCCCGAAGACCGGTACACACTTCTTCGCGGGGCACGCCCCAGCGGGTTCCATCCCAACTGACGGTATGATCCGCGTAACGTTGGCGCACCCGACTCATAATCCTTAACTCCCAGAGTGGGGTTAATTTGCGGTTCGATGCTCGTCCGCGTAATCCGTGAACCACCGCGCGGTCTCCACGCTGGGCCACCGCCAGCAGCAATCGCCGGATGTGCCTATCGTTGATCTTTAGCCGTTGGGCAGCTTCCATCTGGGTGATGTGCCTCTGCCTTATTTCGTTTATCATCCGTAGCCGGTCCCGTTCTCGTTGGTTCAAGGTGATTCGCTCCGCTTCCATAGCGCCCTCGGCCACCTATGAAAGCGGACATTTCTACTTTGCTCAAACCGGACATTCTCACTTTGCAGCGACACAACACGATAAAACATTGCGCTGGAGTCTCTCTTTTGTTACGCTCCGGCGCATTATATCCCCTCGGAGGTCTTGCAAATGGCGTTCTGTAAAGCGTGTGGAACGGAATTAGGCGGCGCGGCATTCTGTCCCAAGTGCGGAGCCAGCCAAACGGCATCCACAGTTCCGATGGCCACCGCGCCAGCGGCGAGCAGCGAAGGTCTCGCGGAAAATGTTGCTGGACTGTTGTGCTACGTCCTTGGATGGCTGACAGGGATCATATTTTTATTGATCGACAAACGGCCCTTCGTGAAGTTTCACGCTGCGCAGTCCATCGTGGTCTTCGGTGCCCTCACAGTCATCAGGATTGGTGTAGGCATTATTATGGGTTTTGGCGGTTTTGTTGGATTCGGTCTATGGGCGATGATCTCCATGGTGCTAGGGCTGATCGGAGTAATTTTGTGGATTCTCTTGATGATTAAAGCTTATCAACACGAACTTTTCCGAGTCCCCATTGCCGCTCCTATCGCTGATGGAATCGCCGGAAAATAATTAGACCGGTATCTCGACCGGAGTCGCTCTATATTCTCGCGCGACTCCTTTTTATTTCGCGGTATGTTTAACCTATACCCGGGCGTGGTTGCTCTTGACTTTCCCGGTGGCTCCCACCATTGTAAAAAGCTTCATTTAACATCGCACCGAGCCTAGAAAGGCATCCGCCAGGTTTATGACCCGAGTACGCCTGTGTTTCCATGATCGTTGTTTTGATGGCACGGCCTCCGCAGCCCTCTTTTACCGCTTTTATCGCGAACGCTTTGATCCCCAAGCGCAATTCGAACTAACGGGCATGACTCACCGTGCGGTGCAGCCTTGGACAGACGGACTTTTCGACGGTGACGAAAATGCCATCGTGGACTTCAAGTATTCGAATTCTCCAAAAGTTACCTGGTGGTTCGACCATCATCAGAGCGCCTTCCTGACCCCTGCGGACGCCGAAAATTTTCGCAAACACCCCGGACCAAACATGTTTTACGAGCCAGAATATAAATCCTGCACCAAGCTGATCGCTGACATTTCCAAAGAAAAATTCGGATTCGATACCACACCTCTCGATGACTTGATTCATTGGGGCGACATTATCGATGGCGCGCAGTACCCAACGCCCGAGGCTGCCGTTGCCCTCACTGAACCCGCCACCCAGCTCGCGCTGGTCATCGAAGCCGCGCCAGAAAACGGCCTGCCCACAAAAATCATTCCCGAACTGGCTTACCGCCCGCTATCGGAAGTGGTCAAGCTACCCATGGTGGCTAAGCATCTTGAGCCGCTACTCGACAGGCATCGGAAATCCATCGAGATTCTTCGCGAACGCGCCGACGCTCGCGAAGGAGTAATTTTTTTTGATGTCAGCGACTTGGACCAGGAAGGCTACAACAAATTCATCCCGTATCTGTTGTATCCGTCATGCATTTACTCCGTGAGCGTGAGCGCATCGGCGACGCGCGCCAAGGTTTCGCTGGGCACAAACCCCTGGAATCTCGCCCATGCGGATGCCAATCTGGCCTCGCTCGCGGAGAAGTATGGCGGTGGCGGGCACGCCCGCGTATCGGCCATTTCCTTTGATCCCCATGATATTGCTCGAGCCCGGGAAGCGGCACGTGAGCTAGTCGCCGACTTGCGCAGTCGCTGGCGCAAGTAACGTCGTTGTCCCGGAATCAGGGTGACGAAGCCGAATTTCCCTCATATCATGAGAATTTTCTAAGCCCATGAATGCCTTTGAATTGACCCGCGCGCTGATCGATATCGAGTCCGTAACGAATTCCGAGAGCCGTGTCGGCGACTATTTGTTCACATATCTTTCGAACCTGGCCAAACGTCATGCGGGCCGCGCGGAACGCATGGAGGTCGAGCCCAGTCGATTTAATGTCCTCGCCTATTGGGGCCAACCCCGCGTAACGCTTTCCACCCACATGGACACCGTCCCGCCATTTTTTCCTTCGCGCGAAGACGAACAAGCGATCTGGGGTCGCGGCGCTTGTGATGCGAAGGGCATTATTGCGGCCATGATTGCGGCCGCCGAAAAATTGTTGGCCGCCGGCAAGAAAGATTTTGCTTTGCTTTTCGTGGTAGGAGAAGAAGTCAACGGCGCCGGAGCGCTGGTCGCCGCGAGGAATCCTCGCGGGTCCCGCTACCTTATTAATGGCGAACCCACCGAGAACAAAATCGCGCTGGGCACAAAAGGCGCGTTGCGCTATGAAATCACCGCTCGCGGCCGGTCGGCCCATTCGGCCTATCCAGAACTCGGACACTCCGCGATCGAAACCCTGCTCGACGTGCTGCAGGCCATTCGGGCTATTAAGCTGCCAGAGGACGAATTGCTGGGCCGCTCCACTCTGAATATCGGGACCATCAAAGGCGGCCGCGCCCCCAACGTCATCGCCGATCATGCGCAAGCTGAAATTATGTTTCGGCTGGTCGGGAGCGCCGCCCCAATACGTGAAGCGCTGGCGCAGGTTCTAGCTGGGCGCGCAGAAGCAAGAGAACAATACACTACGCCGGCGCAACGATTGGAGCCGTTCCCGGGATTGCCAACCACGGTGGTCTCCTTCACCACCGATATTCCTAGCTTTGGAACATCATGGGGAAAGCCATTTCTAATCGGCCCCGGCAGCATTCATGCCGCGCACACAGCCGACGAACACATCCCCAAGCAGCAGTTGCTGCAAGCCGTAGACATATACGCCGAAATGGCAATAAAGCTGGCTTCCGGCCAGTTTGAGAACTAACTCACGCCAAGGTGAACTCCTTGCCACCCCTCGGCTGATTTGGATAATTAACGGCATCTGTTCATCGCACGCCATAAACCTTGCAGAAAAAAACTCCTGCAACTGATTGCCCTGAAAATCAACGTTTACGCGATAGTTGGCTGCATTTAGTACAATGCGCTCGATGAAATCGCTCCAACCGTGGATGCCGGACGCATTCTCTTGGTCCTGGACGCCTGTAATTCGGGCCAAGCATTGGAGGCCGACGAGAAGAGGCGTGGACCGATGAACTCTAGAGGATTGGCGCAACTGGCGTATGAGAAAGGAATGTATATCCTGACCGCCGCGCAAAGTTATCAGGCCGCCCAGGAAGTTTCCCGTCTGGGGCACGGTTTGCTGACGTATTCGCTGGTGGTAGAAGGGCTCGAAAAGAGTATGGCCGATTTCGAACCGCACGATGGACAAGTGATGATCCGCGAGTGGCTCGACTATTCCGTTTATCGCGTGCCACAAATGCAATTAGACGCGATCGAACAGTCGCGAAAGCTGGGTCGCAATTTATCCTTTGGAACCACCATCCGCGATGCCGGTAATTCCCCCCAGGACGCCGCCGAAAATCTTCAACAACCGAAAATGTTCTACCGCCGCGAATTGGAAACCAACCCTTGGGTAGTCTCACAGCGAATAAATTAGAATCCGGACTTCACGATTCACGCCCGCTTATTCAACGACGACGCTTTTAATCACGCACCAATACATGTAAATCGTATGTAAATGCAGAATCCCGTAGTATGGAATCACCTCAATTTGATATAAGTTACAAAACATTGTATTGACCATCTATAAATTCATCTGTCTCGATGCTTTCAATTCTACTGACCTGTCCAGGTGATGGGGCAGAAACCGTCCTGCAGTACCCTTTGGAGGTGCCTTGATGCTCGCTGGAATCATATCCGTTCGGAATCTAGGTATGCTGATCACCGCGTCAATGTTGAGTATTTCGTGTGTCCAGGTTTCCCGAGCCCAAAACGCTACACTCACCGGGACAGTGTCAGACACAAGTCGCGGGCCAGTCAGCGACGTCGCAGCGGTTGCTAGGAACATCGATACCAACGTGGCTCGGACTGCTGAGACCAACTCCGACGGTCTGTATAGTTTTGCCGATCTTGCTCCAGGCAAGTACGAGCTGACATTTGAAAAAACCGGTTTCCAATTGGCTAAGTTTGAGGGCCTCGAACTCACCGTCGGTCAAACTTTGACCTTTGATGCGACCATGCAAGTTGGTTCAGTGTCATCTACAGTCGAAGTTAACGCTTCTCTGGCCCCACCAATCGAACTGGAAAATGTGCAGATTAGTAACTTGGTAGATTCAAAGCGCATCACAGATCTCCCTCTGCTTACGCGCGATCCTTACCAGTTGATTCTTTTGAGTCCTGGCGTGGTGCAAAGCAACAGCGGCTTGGGCGGCTTTTCAGCGAATGGCACCAATGAGCGTAACAACAATTTCCTATTGGACGGCGTCGATAACAACGACACCGACGTTCCCGGCATTGCCAGCGGCTTAAACGCTTTGAACCCGGACTCCACCCAGGAATTCCGCGTTATCACCAATAATTTCGCTCCTGAATATGGCCGCAACAACGGTGCCGTCATCGAAGTGATCACCAAAAGCGGCACTAATCAGTTACACGGCGCCGCCTATGAATTCGGACGCTATAATGCTCTTGGCGCGCGCGATTTTTTCAATCCCGCTACCGGCCCGAGTGGCGGTCCGCAAAATCCCTACGTCCGCAACGATTTTGGAGCTTCGGCTGGCGGCCGAATCATCAAAGATAAAACTTTCTGGTTTGCCAACTATGAAGGCCAGCGGTACGTCACAACTATAACCAACCAAAGCGTTGTCCCCACCGCGGCTTTCAAGACCGGCCGTTTTACCGTTACTCAGGATGCTAACGGCAACCCACTCCCGAATCCCGTTCAAGTGGATGTCAGTCAGCCCAATTCTCCTGATAATGCTCTGGGACTTCCCCTGGATCCAAATATTCAAAAGATCCTGTCTCTTTACCCCAATCCAAACGGCCCCGCCGTTAACGATATCAGCGGGGTGCTTTTCTTCCCGAGTTCCTCTCGACAAGTCGCGGATGATTTCACAATAAAAATTGATCATAACCTTAGCAAGAAGCATGTCCTGACCGGTCGTTACGCTTTCAATCGATTTACCGATCCCAACCCACTTCATTCCGACATTCTGCCTGGTAACCTGGCTGCGATTTCCACCTATCAGAGAACTCAGAACGGCGTGATTGGCTTGACGTCGACCCTGAAAGATGACCTCGTGAACGAATTTCACTTTGGAGCCAACCGGACTAATCTGCAGTTCAATTGTTCAGGTGTAAGCACCTTTGATAGTTTCGGCAACATTGATTCCGTTGGCCGCGGCCCCGACTACGGACTTCCGGGAATCGCGTCTTTTGGGTGCCAGCGTTTGGGAGACTCGAACGGTCAAGCCCGCTTCACTGGCACTTATCAGACAATCGACCACATAAGTTACTCCCGCGGGCGTCATACATTTAAATTCGGTGGGGAATTCCGCGCGGTTTATTCCAATTCTTTCGATGACTTCGGTACCCGGCAGGCACTCGACTTCTCCGCCTTTTCGAATTTTGGCGTCGCTGCCATAGCTACCGGAAATGCCGCTGTCGATACCAACACGGCAATACAGAATCAGACGCTCGGATTGCTGGGCTTCGTGGATTCTCAATCTGAATCACAATTCTTCAACTTCTCCGGCGTGCGCTCTGCCGACGACCTTCGTGGATTCCGGCAGCGCGAATGGGGTGCGTTTGGTCAAGACACCTGGAGAGTGCGCTCCAATCTGACCATTACTGGTGGTCTTCGTTGGGAATACTACGGCGTTCCGTTTGAAGTAAATAACAACCTGTCTAATCTTTTTACCGATCCCAGCGGCCAAGCTCCCTTTACTTTCACCCAGGTTGGTCCGGGAACTGGCAAGACTCTTTATGCCAACGATTTTAAGAACTTTGAGCCTAGAATCGGTATTGCTTGGGATCCCTTCAAAGATGGGAAAACCTCCGTTCGAGCCGGTTATGGTATTTTCGATGACCGCGTGTTTGGAAACCTTGTAGGGAATGCCCGCGGCAACCCTCCCTTTCTGCAGAATTTCTCGGCCAGCCCATTTGCACAGACAACGACTTTGGCGACGCCGACTACCGTTCCCACTTCTCCGGTGGTTACAAATATTGACCCAACCACGTTTACTGGCGGCCAGATTTTTCCATCGCTGTTCGCCCCCAACTTTAAGACTCCCGACAGTCAAAATTGGAATCTGGGCGTACAGAGACAGCTCAGCGGCAGTATGACTCTGGAGGTCAACTATGTCGGAGTTAAAGGTACTCACCTATTCCGGATTATTGACGGCAATCCGCCACAACCTGGATTGGTCTCGCAGCTTGAGGCCTTCTGCGTGCCGGGAAACCCCAACAACGTAGGCTTCGCCGTTGGCGCTAGTCCCGCCTTCGGCACAGCCGCCGGACAATGCAATCAGAGCACTCTCACCTTCGCCAATTTGTGGCTGGGACAGGAATTCGGCGTTCTGCCCTTCGACGCCGTCAACAACAATGCGTTTGAAAGCCCTTTCTCTACTCCAGGCGCCACTCTCAATGAATCCATTGGCAATTCCACTTACCACGGATTACAGGTAAATATTCAAAAACGCCTCACTCACGGGTTTCAGATCCAGGGGGCCTACACCTTCTCTCACTCCATTAGCGATGTGAATGATCCGCTTTCCCCGGCTGCGGGGAATAGAAGTTTTCCCCGCAACACTTTTGACCTAGCCGCCGAGAAGGGATCATCGGACTTCGACATTCGACATCGCGGCGTTATCAACTACATCTTTGAACCTAATCTCGGACGTGGACGAGATCACTTGAGTCAGGGATTTGTAGGACGGATTATGGAAGGGTGGTCAGTCACGGGTGTCACCCAACTGCAAACCGGTCATCCGTACGACATTTTTGGCAATCAAGACAGCGACCATACCGGTTTGTCCGCGCGAGTCACCGTTATCGGAAACCCTGCCCAACCCGCCGGGGCTGACAAGACATTCACCGGACCGGTTATCAGCGCCTTCGAGCTAACTCCCTATGGACAGCAACCAAATCTTGGGAAAAATTTCTTCTATGGCCCAGGTATGGTGAACTTCGATGCTGCCGTGCTCAAAAATAGTTCCATTACGGAACGCATAAAACTCCAACTTCGATTCGAATTCTTTAACGTGTTCAACCATGCGCAGTTTGCGCAGCCGGGCAACGCCTTCGCTGCCCCGGGCACCTTTGGTCTTTCCACTGCGACCATCAGCCGGCCCGACGGCACTACCAGCGCCCGCCAGATCCAAGTCGCCGGGAAAATCATTTTCTAGACGAAAGCCGTGCCAAGCACCCTCGTCGGGTCCCCAACAAGAATGTCAACACACTATGCCTGAAGGACATCACACCCATCCTGACCTCCGAATATCCTGGGAACAAAGAAAGAGGAGCGGCTAAATGCGCTTGGCTTTTGCGAAAAGAAGCTGGTCCGGTGTGCGAGTGCGTAGCGGGATTTGTAGTTAGAAAATTCGCGGCAATATTGGGGAAAGTTTCGCTTCGCTGACGACGTCCTTGCGTCGCTCAGTCCCGCGTTAAAAGACGAAACGCAAAAAGCTGCGCGGTCGCTTTCAGCACAGCGCAATCATAAAAACCAAACTTTCATCTCGCGAAGTCTTTCCGAAATGCGCAAGGGATCGACTCTACGTTCTCCTGCCACTTTCGAGTGGTGAACCGGGCAGGACTCGAACCTGCAACCCGCTGATTTCTGCAGATAAGCAATAGTGTGGCATCGCCTGGGCACATGAAGAAAAAGGCCAAACAAACACCAGAAAATTTAACTCGGCGCGAAAGTCTTCTCCTCGAGAACATTCGTGCCGGTAAGACGATTAGCGATGCTGCGCGTGAAGCGGGGTTTTCAAAGAAGTGGCCTGGGCAAGCTGGTTCTCAAGCGTTCAAAAACATCCAAAAGAAGATGCCGACGATCCTCGACGATCTAGGATTAACATACGAGGCAATCATCAAAGAAATAAAGGATTCGAAAAACATATAAAAACAGATAAAGAAATTTAGAAAAATTTAGTTTTAGGCTTGTGAGAAGGAAGAAGCTCTGGATGCCGTCGAACAAGCCGTGCTGGCGCGTTTGCCACAGGGCAGCTGTGATGCAAGCGCGACTCTGACCACTGACAACGGAACACAATTCACTTCAACGCGCTTTCTCGAAACTTTGAATCGGCGGGAATTACCCATCGACGCACGGCCTGCTGAGGCGAGTATCGCCGTGCCGGTCGCGCGTTCTGCGTGCACCACTCGCATCAATTCGCGCCCTACCACGACCGGCGTCGGCACAACGGCCAACGCAAAGCTAAACATTTCTCCACGCGATTTCGCAACTCCCAAGAGTATCGCCACAGAGATTGTTGCGCCCGATCGTGAAAATCCACGAAACGGCAAGCACAATCCTTGCACAGATCCTATGACGCTCGCTTCTCTAACGTTCAGTTCTCTACGTATCGGCAAATCCCGTGTCGATTTTCCCCTCCCGGTGGCGTCGGCCACGACAATCAAAATTCCCACTAGCGCCAAGGCCGGGGCAACGAATTCAAGATGGCTAAACAGATCTTCGATCTGCGCATGCGGAACGCCACGAAAATATACTTTCTCGATGACCACGATGAGGGCCTCACCAATCAATCCAGTGAGGGAAGTTGCCAACACTACGAGCCCAACAGACTTCTTGATATCGGCCATGTTTTGGAAGTAAGTTTCTCGCCACTGCCTCCAAAAGTAGACGATTACCGAAAACATGGTACCCGTGTGCAGCATGACAAGAAGCAAGGTCATCGCTGGAGAGGAAGGGTCAAGGCCTAGCAGCTTCTCAATCACTACAACGTGGGCCGAACTCGAGACGAGAAGCAATTCCGTTAGCCCTTGCACTATGGTCAAGATGAGAATGTATAGGACAGGCATTTCAAGCAGTAATGCAGCTCCCCTTCGGAAAGGAAAACGGCGAGGTTGGGCCCCGCCATGGACTGAACCATAAACCATTCACATGCCTGCGGAGTCTAGGTGCTGGACAACCGCTCGCCGCAGGAGTTGCAGCCCACTGTACCGAACTCATTTGTTGATCCACCCCTTTTGGAAAGATTCGGGCACCCACGGACAGCGCACAAGAAGCCGCCCATCACGCATCCATCAGCCCATTTCATTTATTCCTCTGCCAGATCAGTTCGACGTGGACTGGTATAGCGTTTTTCACGGCTATCGTTAACAGCGATGGTGGATCGATCTTGAAATCGGAGAGCGTGGCTGGGATGGTGCCTGATATCTTCGTCTCGTTACCTTCTTTCACC
>Ga0182024_10010327_pt1 | contig 19037 bp, 23 predicted proteins | sample P32metaG_FD_120480 | JGI IMG/M metagenome (GOLD analysis project Ga0182024, IMG submission 120480) | Permafrost microbial communities from Stordalen Mire, Sweden - P3-2 metaG (Illumina Assembly) | ecosystem: Environmental > Terrestrial > Soil > Wetlands > Permafrost | place: Sweden: Stordalen... | reverse complement strand
TGGTTTATACGAGGATGGTCTGCCGGGCGAACTGTTCATCAGGATAGCGAAGGAAGGCTCGACGGTTTCCGGGCTCATGGATTCTTTCGCAACAGCCGTGTCCCTGGCGCTGCAGTATGGCGTTCCGTTGCGGGTCCTGTGCGACAAATTCAGCCACACACGGTTTGAGCCAAGCGGGTGGTCCGGCAATCCAAAGATTGGCTACGCCAAGTCTCTGACCGATTACTTATTCCGATGGCTTGAGCTGCGCTTCCTGAAAGGTGAGCAGGGACTTTTGTTTGAATTGCCCAAGCTGGCCCAACCGCAGCGTGAGGTGACAAGCGTAGTCGAGGGCTTGGGGCAGGTCGTGGAGTTGGGAGACGCACCTCCGTGCCAATTCTGCGGCTCACTGATGGTGAGGAATGGTTCCTGCTATCGGTGTATGACCTGTGGCAGCACGAGCGGTTGCTCATGAATTGACGGACAGGAGTTCCAGACCGGCCTCCTCAATGCTGATGAAAAGCTGGGTCCGACCGTGAAAGCGACGGGCGGCGAGCCCCGACCCGAGGTGGTAGTGCGGTGTGCGCGCACCCGCGCAATGTAGAGGGGACATCGGTAGTCTTTGCCTCGGGCGTCAAGATCGAACCGGAGAATGCCATCGCTTGGGCAAGTTCTGCTGTTTCTTCCTCGCTCAGGCCTTGAGACACAGCCGCTTTCACGAAATCGCAGACGTCCGCGTCGTCTATCGTGAAGTAATTCCTACGAATTTTCGCCAGCGTACCTTCACTGTTCAAGTAATGGGCGGGGATTTCTTACGCCTCTTGGCTTGTGGGTTGCAGGGCGGGAGCGTTTTCGCGAGAGCGCCAAGTCGAGACGACCTTTGCGACGAAAATCACCACCAGTGCTCTCACGAGAACCCCAGTAACCACTCCGAGTCCGAAACCATCAGTAGCGGAGTCGTCGATGTCCATTTGACAGCTCTTGGCGAGTAACGAAATTGTCCGTTGAGCGTTGTCGCCGGACAGCGCAGTTGTAAGAGTCATTGGGATATAAACCGTAAGACCGACCATCGTGGCGAAAACGGCCCGCTCTTTCATTAGAAGGGCGATTATCGCAGGGACGACAAGAATTCCGAACCAGTCAAGAATCACTACAGTCCAGAGATACGAGCAGGCGGGAGTGGAACCGTTCGTGTGGAACCAATGCCATTGCATAGCCCACAAGTCGGCGAAACAACTCGCACTATAAAGCATAAGGATGCCAGTGGCAGCCGGGAGCAGCATCTTTCGATAAAGGCTTTCGGCCAATTCCTTTTCATTCGGTCTCGGCAGTTTCTCAACTCTGCTGATTAGGTGACTAGCAATCAATGCCAGCCCCGCTGAAACTACACCGGCAAGCCAAGTAGGCTTCAACAGAATAAGTGCCAATCCCAGCGAAATTAGCGACGGGATGACGATAAACCAGAGCCTCAAATCCTTCAGGCTTTCCGTAATAGCCCCACAAAATCCTTTGTCCCAAGCTCCGTTTTCTGCTTGACCTGCCATTGCTCTCACTTTCAGCCAAAGCTACCCTTGTAACCTTGCCCAGATGTTCAGACCGACATCACGCTTGCTTCTTGTCAATGAGGTCCGCTTCAAGACCGACGTTTTGCGGTTGCGGTTTAGGCGGTGCCATGCTGTCCTGAATGTCCTTAATGATGGCTTCCTGCAACCACGGAGGTAATCCCTTGAAGTCCTTTTGGGATTCTCCCTTGACCATGTATCCAGTCCAGTCGGCACTGTGTTTCATCCGTTGCTCTTGTACTTCGGTTGAGGGGCGGAACACTCCACAGCCAAACGCTTGATTCTGTGCCCATGCAAGAATCCTCAGCCCGCTTCCTACTACGGAAATGCAGATTGGGCAGTCAACCGATAGACAGTGGCCGTGCCCCAAGTAAGCTCGGAGCATTAGCACTTGTTTTCCACGGGCGGCGTCCCTGCCTTCGTGACCGCTCTTGCAGAGAAATTCCAGAGCTTTGCCCTTCAGCGACTTTAGTTCTGAGAGCGACTCTCCAGCAGCGGTATTATTCTCGGCGCACTCCATAGAGTTTCTCAGTTCGGCGGTGCGGCTGGTGTGACCGTTGCTGCTGGAGTCGCCGTCGTGGGAGTGGCAACGCTTTGAGGCGTTCCCGCTGCTCCAGATTGAATATCTTTCACGGTCTGGGGATGGATTTGCTTTTCGATTGCCTGCTGGCCTTGCTTTTGCTGCGTAACACTCTGAGGCGTACCCGCTACTGCTGTCGTATCTGTCGTAACCTCTCGATTGTGGACAACATCAAACTCGAAACGCTGGTCGGCGTCGTTTGTGTAGATGTAGGTTTTCACGTGCATTGTGCGAAACTGGGCTAGACGATTTTCATCGTTGATTGCGGCATGAAACCTCATCAGGCTTGCCCGTTCGCTGTGGACTGTGAGAACGTCGCCGTCAAACTTGGCGTAGCCAGCGACTCCCGCCTTGGCCCACTCTGCCTGCAGACGTTTCGTGTAAAACTTTCTGGCGACATCGGAGGATAGTTGTCCGGGGCAAGTTCCAGATAACGCTTGCCCATTCACCTGCCAAGTCCAAGGTTCGCCTTGATGCTGGTCGCAGTACTTTTCGATACCCTTCTTCACTTGGTGCCTGAGTATTAAGTCACTGATGCCGTTACCGACATTGGCCCACGCCTCTGCATTCTGGCGGTCTCTCTCTGCCTGAATCGCCTCCTGACGCCGCTGCTCTGCCCCTACGTCTGTTGAAGTGCAGTCGGTAGACGTGGAGATTCGGCCATCTCCAGATGTACCGTCGGTCGAACAGTGGGTTTCTACCTGTGCCAAAGAGTGTCCCGTGAGAAGCACTGCCAAGAACATCAGCATTGAGATGCGGCTTTTCATGCTCTCCTCCATCCTAGATTTCACCACGGCGTCAGAGAGCAGCCTAATTACCGAAGTCATTTTCCGACTTCTTGGTCAGGGGCAACAAATCAGCGACTCGGACGGGATGAATCCATTACCCCTGTAACCTTGCCCAGCTAATATCCCTAAGCCACACTCGAACCACACGTTTCGGAGGGATGTTATGCGGTTTGGACTTGGTGTTGTTGCCCTGGCGTTCGCCATTTGCACGACTGCGTGCAGTTCTCGATTCAGCGAAGCCGATGTCACAAAAACCGAGTCAGACATCAGGACTCAGTTTGAGCAAAAGGGTTTTGTAGTCGAAGAGGTCAGCATGATTAAGGACTCCGACAGGCACCTGTCTGGCTTCGCTAAAGTCAGAAAACCTGGCCTGATTCTCGGCAAACTCGAAATAACGAAGAACTGCACTGCCACGATGGATGCAGACTCCGGGAAGTCCATCTGGGAATGTAAATGAAAGGCACCCTGCTGTCGAGGTTTGTGTAATGAAATACATTATTAAACAATTTCTGACTGTGTTGTTAATTCTGCTGGCACCCATCCTATCGCTGGCGCAAACAAAAACTACATTTGACAGATTCAAGAACACTACTCGATTTATGACAGCGGAAACCCCCGCCAGCAAAGTCACTTTCGACGGCGGGAAGGATGCATCCGTTCTTATCCACCACATGGGTATGGTGGTCGGTTTCTCCTGCGAAGGGCAGGTAGATAGTTGCAAGCCCGCAGGAGTTGAACTTCTCTTCATCGCTAGTACATCCGATTGGACGATGAAGGGCGGCAAAACTGTCAATCTCCTCATTGACGGCAAGCCAGCTACAGCAGGTAAAGCTGATTGGGATGGTCAAGTGCTTGAGGCCGAAAGTTTGGTGGAATACAACGACACAACCATCAGCCCCGAGTTGTTGACCAAACTAGCTGAGGCTAAGACAGTGGATGTTCAAATCGGCCTGTTTGAGTTCTCGTTGACCGATGCGAACCTAGCCTCAATCAGGGACATTGCGGCCCACATGGGGTGGTTGCCTGAGGCCATCAAGAAGCCGCTGCTTGAAAATTCGGAGGCGATGAAAACATCGCCCGCCGCCGCCGCACAACTGGCACAGGACGGACATGTAACCACTCCGCAAGAGATGGCTCAACTCGTGCAGAACGGGCAGGCATCTAAGACTGCTGTGATAACCGTTCCAGCCGGTGCGGATGTCTATGTCGATGGCAACAAGCTAGGCGTGACGCCCGTAGCTTTTGTGTTGATAAATCGAGAAAATCCACGCAACATTACCGTCAAAATGGCGGGCTATAAAACAGTCGAGAAAACACTCGCTCCAGACGGGAAGAACATTCCAATAGCTATTACCTTAGAGAAGGAAGCACACTGACGACGTGACGGCTCATCAGCATGATCGTTGCTTAGGATGTGAGAATTCGCTGGTCTTGGTTTGGATTTTGCTTGTAGGGACTGCCTGCCATGCCTCTCGCATCAGCGGCACATACGTAGCTCACGCCCCAACATTCGCCGAGATGCTTCAGTTGGCGGATCAGGCCCGATCATGCTGAAACCCGCATCGCACGCGGCGCACTCGTATACGTAGACGTCGGGCATGGGTCGCGTCTTTGAACGAAGCTGGCTGAACAAGCGAGGGCTAAGAAAAGAGGATAGTGGCCCCCGTCCGTCCTACTGGCGCTAAGCAGCCTCTTTTGCTGCGCCTTCACCTTTGCCCACCTTGTCCGCTGTGCCTCCGCGATCTTCCTCCGGGACGATGCCGACATGGTGCGCTTGGGTTTCGTCTTAGTTGCTTGGTCGTTCGCGGCTTTCTTTGCCCATCTCGTTTTCTGCGCGAGGCTCATCCGCTTACGAGCCGACGCTGACAAGGTACGCCTCGGCTTCGTGTCGGGGTTTCCATCGTGCGACTTGCCAAGAACTAAAAGAGCCGCATCAACACGTTTAAGCTGACTTGCGAGATTCGTTCTCTCAACTCGCAACGCCGACACTATGGACGCCAGTCCCTTTAGATTTGCCATGAATTCCCCTCAGCAAGGGATTCTAATTGATTTGCTCTGTTTCCTGAGCGCCTGGCTCGGGCTGGAACCATTCTTTGGAAGGGCCGCTCTTGCCTCTGCGATCGCGTTATTCCCTCTTGTGCGTCTGGGCTTAGCCGTTCACGACGGCACGTCCCCGCTCAAACCCCACATCAATCTTCTGCCGCCCAGCCTGAGTTGCGGCGGCAATCGCCGATTCCTGCGACGGAAACGTACCGGGCAGGTAAAACTGCGTTTCGGTTACGCCAGTGCCGTCATGCTCTTCGATGGAGAACTCCGCCGAGAAGCCACCGTCCCGCAGTTCGTGTGACCTCGCCTCGATGACGTAGCCTTTGTATCCACACCTGCTCTTCATTGAATGCACTCTCTTAGGCTCCAATTATTGCACTTCGGGTCGGGGCGTTTCCGGTCAACGAAATCAACGGGAGGTCAATGTATGGTCCTGCTACCGCAGCACCGCTTGTATTTCTTCCCGGAGCCGCACGGGCACGCGTCATTCCGCTCGACCTTGAAAGCATTGCGCCGCGGGTCACTCGTGTGGGTACTGGCACTGAGCTGCCGATATGCCCGGAAATAGCGATACGCACCCAACAGCCCACCCGGACAACTTCTGGGCGGTCGACCTGGGGTTCAATTCTAAAAAAGGATCAACCAGAATTGCCGCCTGACGGCCGATCAGTCGGCTGTTACAAAGAGGTCGCATTAGATCTGATATTGCGGATATGCTGTGCGCCAGATGTGTGCTGGATTATAGCGCGCATTCGCCATCACTATAATTTGTTCCACTTTGTGAATGATAACGTCCGTGGGTGTTGAAAAAGTACGTCAACAAAGAGGTCTTTCTGCCTGCGAGCATGGTCATCGCAAAGTTTTCTTCTCTCGCTTGGGCTAAGCAGTAACGGGCACAACGGGGTTTGTCGGTTGGCTGAGAAACCGCACGAGTCGCTTGATGTTCTGGGCCGCCGCTGCCAGGAAGAACTGCTCGCGAACAAACTTTATCCGGCGCAGGCGGAGACGCCGCAGCCCGATCTGATTCTTGAGTTCCGCGAACAACGCTTCCACTTTCTTTCTTTGCCGCTGGGCATGGGCAAACTCTGGTGTCTTCGCCAACTCGCGGGCGCGTTGCCGGGCTGGTTCCTCCATGTGGATGGCGAGACAGCGGAAGGCCGCGCTGGTGCATTGGGGTCTTTGCGCGCACGCACCGCAACGTTTGCGGGTTCCAATGTAGACATAGGTGCGGTTCCGCTGGCTGCGGCCACCGTAGTTGAGTTGCTCTCCGGCCGGACAGCGATAGCTGTTGCTTTCCGGTTGATAAGTAAAACGCTCGGGACCGTAGAACGGACTGTTCTTTCGGTGGATGCTGTCGCGGGTTCGCATATAGGGAGTGATGCCGCGATCCGCCAACCATTGCAGAAACTCTCCGTTCCCGTACGTCGTATCCGCCGCCACCGAGTCGGGCGCTCGTCCTTGCCATGCGGTGAAACGGGTGAGCATGTTTTGCGCGGCCACGGTTTCCTGGCTCATGCGCGCCGCCGTGCCCTGCACACCCACAATCACGCAACTGTGATTGTCGACCAGATAGTTGTCGTAGTAACCGAGACGAGCGGGCGTGCCGCCCTTGGTCGCATAGGTGGAATCGGGATCGGTGGTTGAGACCTGATCCTGCTCATGCACCGGCTCCTCCAACGGGTTTTGCTCTTCCACTTCCCGCAGATACTGGCGCACGGTCTGATGGACCTGCGCTGCTTCCGCCAGTTGCTGGCGCGGAACACGGCTCTCCTTCGACGCATTGGCTTCCACGAAACTGCCGTCCACCGACAGATGATCGCCTTGCACCAATCCCACTTCCACACACTGGAGCACGATCTGCTCAAACAACTGCTCAAATAGCTTCGATTCCTGAAACCGTCCGTGCCGGTTCTTGGAGAACGTCGAGTGATGCGGAATCTCCTGATCGAACCCCAGGCCGGTGAACCAGCGCCAAGCCAGATGCATGCGCAGCTCTTCCACAAGTTTGCGCTCGCTGCTGATTCCGTAGAGATATCCGATCAAGAGAATGCGCAGCAGGAGCTCGGGATCAATCGAGGGTCGGCCCGTATCGCTGTAGCTGTCTTTCAGTTGCTGCCGGACGAACTCGAAGCTGATGTGCTTGTCGATCAGCCGTAGCAGGTGGGTTTCAGGAACCTGATCTTCCAGGCGGAAGTAGTAAAAGAGCGCTTCGGAGCGGTCGTGTTGCCCCATCATGATCAGCAGTCCTCCGACGATGAAAATCAAACACAGCATGGGCGAATGCCTTCTTCTAACATGCTTCCTCTGAATCTCATCCTGCTAATCGACGTGACTTTTTCAACACCCACGTCCTTTATCATGCACTGATTAACAAGCTGTTACTACGAACCGGCGGCGGTAAAATGGCATCCTCTGACAGAATTATTCGACAGCGTGTGATTTAGGTGCGATCATTTTCGAAAGGACCGGATGACGCAACAGACAGAGCGTTTCGACCTCTACACATTCATTGCTGGGGCCGCGTTGGAGCGTGGCAAACCTTTCCTTCTGGAGTGCAACTGCGGCGGGATTGTTACGATCATGCCGCCCTTTCAAGACGAATACGTGGTCTGCCCGCGTTGTGAAGCCAGGATCAAGATGCTCGTTATCGAAGGTGACCCCGGTTACATCATCGGTGCGGACCCTGACGGAACACCGAAGCTACTCCCCGTCCAGGGTAGTTCTAAGCAACACCCCGGAAAGCTATCGCCGTCCGAGCGCGATGCCATACTCGCGCAAGTCAAACAGCAGTTCGGCAAAAAGGACGGATAAGGCATGGCGATACCTGCAGAACAGGTAATGCTGGTAGACAGCGCCGGTAAGATCGTGGATGTTGATGCTTTCGTTGAAAGGTACCGGAGAGAACCGGAGCGAATTTTAGCCGACGATGAAGTGGGGCTTGTCCTCTACGTGGGAGACTTGGGGATCTACAGCCTCAAGCCCACAGATAGTGGTACGTTCCTTGCACAGCCGCTAACGGAGATTTCCAGGCCGCGATTCTCGCCCCGCGTGCTTCGAAAGCAGATCGGCGCGACCGTGCTGTCCGTGACTGCAGATGCGGTCTTCGTCGTGAAAGATCAAAACGCATTGAAAAAAGTAAGAGCTGACAAACTCGAACCCGGCATGGTCCTGGCATCGGGAGAAAAGGTATACCGATGAGCTTCAAGAACGAATTGGAGCGCCGATGCTTTGAGATCGCCGTCCGCGTTTTGGGGGGTAGCGTAACAATAGAGCATAACAAGACCATCCAGATCGAAACCGCACTCTTCCCCGAAGTAGCCTCTTTTAAGGGTCCGCCCGCCAAGGAAGTCGATGTCCTCGTCGCCCAATTGCTCGATAAGCCGAAAGTGGTGCTTCTCGTAAGCTGCAAATTGCTATCGCGACGAGCGGAACCGGCGCATGTGCAGGAATGGGGAGCAGTCGTTCAGACCATGAACCGTTACTCGGACGGCACACTCTACTTCGGACTGGTCGTTTCGCCATCCGGGTTCACGAGCGGTTGCGAGCCGTGGGCGACGTCACACAATCTCGGTATCATCCCGCCTTTGAAGGGCCGTCGTTTGGCTTTCGATGAAGATACCGTGTTCCGCATGTTCGAGCGGGTGCTAGTCGCGCTTCGGACTCGGACACGCCTTCGAATAGATGACCTCACAACCGCCCCCGCCTTCTTCGATTTTGTGTACCGCTTTGTGTCGGATTTTGAAGGCCATCAAGAAGCTGAGGTGGATGGTCGCTACTTGCTACTACCGAATAGGTGGGCGTCCTCATTTGTGGAGATGTACCACGCCATTGCTGGGCGGGCAGTCCAAGACCTATGGGTCGGTCAGGGTAGCACCATCGCAAGACTCTCGGGAGATGTCGTGTTGCAGTTTGGCGCGGCCCACGTGCAATTCGGCCGTGATCCACAGACGCAGCAGCCCACGATTCAATTGGCGTCACAGTGCCGCAAGAACATCGAGATGGAACCATGCACTCTCGATTTCGTCAGATCCATCGCTCTGGGCAAACAGATCACGAGCGCCGGTGATTTCGGAGGCTATCTCGAAGTCGGAGTGGAACAACGCTACAATCTTGGCCTCCATGAAGCCGGGTTTCACCTCATCTCAACGGAGAGTCCGATTGAAGATCACCGTCTTTAGGATTCTGAGGTAGGCAGCAGATTTGGCACCCTCCACTCGTTCATCACTCGCCGGAATCTCCGCCAAACAGCCAGATGCCGCCAAGGATAGTTGCCACAAGTGCTCCCAGCGCCTTGGCATTCTTCTGTTTCTGGGAATTATCACGAACAAACTGTGCAAGCCACTGGAACGAGCCCTCCCAATTCTTGTTTGCAGCCAGGTACTTCAAATCAGTAATGAAGCCAGGAACGGGGACGTTCTCCTCCATGACCACGGGCAAGATTACCTTATTACAACCAACCGCAATTCCAATTTCCTGCGGGACATAATCCGAGTCTCTGGCATCGTGGCTCCAAAGCAAAACGAAAAGATCACAAGCGCGGATCGCACGGATGATTTCAGCGTTTAGAACCTGACTCGGCAGGACTGAGTACTCGGCTGCGAAGACCTCCGTGATGCCAGGTTGGGCCAGTGTAGAGCGTGCCCAATCTACTATGTGGAGGTTCTTGGTCGAATAGCTGATAAAGACGTTGTAGGCCATCCGTCGAGATCACACCTCATCTATCCCGATCACGAACGGAACGTATTCTAAATCAAACACCGCAGAACGGCGGCTCAATTACGTCAACGCCATGGTGCTGCGGTGAGTTTTGCTTAATCTACGTTAGTATTGGCGGTCGGCGGTTAGTAGCCAAACATCCCGCTTCGACTGGGGAGGTCGTACATGTCTTTTTACGAATATTGGATCGGCCGAGATGCGAACCTCGACGCTATCTGGCGCGATTACGAAGAAGGTGCGGGATACGAGCGAAAATTCCGGCAGACAACCTGTCATCTTTTGGAAATCGAATTTGTAACGCCGCCGGCCAGTGATCCCCTCTTCGCCTTCGAAGCGGTTTTCAAGACAACGAAGCGCTATTTTCACGACATGAAGCAGCTTTGCCTTTCTCCCCGCGAATACGATGAAGCCGCTCCTCTTTACTTCTACGGCGTTGGAAGGGGTTCCGCCATCTGGCAGTGGCTCGGAGAGCTGCGTCAATTGATCCTTTTCGGAACGACCCTGAGTGATGAGAAGGTGGTCGGCCAGACCCTCGACAATCTCGACAAGAAACTGTCAATTCTCAGCAAATATTTTGGTTCAGACGTTAATCCGAAAGATTTTGACGCCTTCATGCGCGCGAAAGCCGCGCCGGAAATCGAGGCTGCCGTCCGCAAGATGTTGAGGCAGAAAATCAAGAGAGTGAGCATCTCCACGCGCCCGGTTCAGGAATTGAAGCTGCCAGGCGAAACCAGCCTCGTCGATATCAAGCGCCTGGAAAGCGGAGAATAGAGCAAAGAGAAGCGACATGCGTACCGCGAAGAAGCAGCGTCCGGCGCACAGCCCCGAACTGACGGTGTTTTGCCGACAGGTGAGAAAGCGATCACTTGAGAACAAGCAAGCCCTCGGTGTTTTGCATCGGAACACTCTCACCGCCAACGTTATGGCGGTTCTGCGGCAGGAGCTTGATTCGATGGTGCGCTGTATTTTCCTGCTCTCCATATCGGACAGACGCTATCGAAATCGATTGATCGCCGACGCCGTGAACGGCCGACAATGGCGTACCCCGGACGGCAAGGGCAAAATCACCGACAGAGCCATGGTCGAATTGTCCAGCAAGCTTCATGGCTGGACCCGGAATGTCTATGCCTTCGGCTGCGGTTTCATCCATCTTTCGGCTTTCCATGACTACCCCAATAAAGACCCGTTTGATTCGTTGACGCCCGAAGAGCGCAACGATATCACTCAGTATCTCCGCTCCTATCACGGTTTTGCTATGGACTCCGCGACGAAATTCCATGACATCAAGCGGGTGCTTCCGGGAGTGTTCGACAAAATCTCCAGCAACCTGGAATGCTACCTGAAGGCCCTTGAGGAAGATCCGGGCTTGACGGAGTGACCGACGGCAGCAAAATGACTATAAATGAAAAGGTTACCTAACCTCTTGACAATAGTAACGTATGTGTTACCATAGCTATGATTGATGTTCGGGAATACAACGACCGCGACGGGCGCAGCCCCTACGCCGCATGGTTTGATCGCCTGAATGCTCAGGCGGCGGCAAAGGTGGCGACGGCCCTGACAAGACTGGCGGGCGGCAATTTTTCGAACGTTAAGGGAGTCGGTTCCGGCGTGTTCGAATGCTGGATCGACTTTGGCCCCGGATACCGCGTGTATTTCGGAAAAGACGGCGAACGCCTGGTGATTTTGCTTGGCGGCGGCACCAAGAAGCGTCAGCAGCACGATATCAATGCTTCTCTTGCCCACTGGCAGGATTACAAACGGAGGAAGTAGGAGACCCGCAATGCCCCTGACCCGCGATTTCAAAGAAACGATCCGTGACCGCGCCGCGCGCGATTCCAAATTCCGCAAAGAACTCCTCCGCGAAGGCGTCGAATGCATGGTTAGTGGCGATACTGCCACGGCGAAAACCATCCTCCGCGACTACATCAACGCGACCGTAGGTTTTGCCGAAGTTGCGGAAGCCACGCATATTCCGTCGAAGAGCCTTATGCGGATGCTGGGACCGACCGGCAACCCGCGTGCGGACAATCTTTTCGAAATTGTGAGTTTTCTGCAGAACCGCGAGGGCGTCCGCTTTCACGTCAAGGCTGAGCTGGCATAGCTTAGCCATTAACCGACATTTCGCGGGCGAATTGCTCGCCGCCATCGACCCTTTTGGCGCTCTTGGCAAGCTGCCTTAGCAACTCTGTGTTCTTGATTTTCAACTCGGAGATCGACCATTTGTACCGGACAAACGCGTTGATGAGTCCCCTTCTCAGTCGTTCGCACTTATCCCAATTTGAAAGCCACGAAAGCTCCGGAACATAAGGCTCGACAATGACCCAAGCGCTGTCGCTCAGCCGCTCGGTTCGTGCGGCTTCATGGACTCGTTCAAACGATTCTGAAATGATCTCCACAGGTGAGGGTGGACTGTTATTCAGTCCAAGAACCAATAGGAACGCATAAACATACGTTATCTCGCCTTCTCTGCCACTGCTCTGGAAATGACGAAAATTACGAAGCCATACGTCAGAGCCTCTTTCCGATACCTTCGAAGTGTAAGGGCCAACGATTCGCACGATAGCGTAAAACGCCCCGAATGAATCTATTGACTTGGCTTCGAGCCAATCCACTACGATTGACAGATGATCTCTCAACGCTTCCCGGCACGCATCTGACATCGCTCCGTCGTTTTCAGAAACCCAATCAAGCGTCTCATAAACCGAATCTCTGCCCCAGAGGCCCACGGCCCGCCGAATGAATGTGTCCGATCCGCTCTCCAAGAGAGCGCGCACGATTCCCCTGATAAGACTTGAATCTAGATAGTCTTGTGTGGCAACCGCTTCAAACAGTTCGCGCTTGCGATCTCCGCCGGCCGTCCAAAGTTGGGCTGAAGCCGCGAGACTCGGCTTTGCCTGGAAAAGAGCCGGTAGAAATTGCGGTTGCTTACTGGTTACTCGTCGCGCAATTTCCGGTTCCATCGACGAGATTATGCCCGCTAGAATTTCTTCTCCAAGGGGGTTGAGTGTCGAACGAAACAGTTCGCCAACGAGCCAAGTTGCCGCGTCGGGTTCCTCTGTGCAAAGCCTTGAGCTTCGTTCTTTTAGTCGCAATGTGTCAGCGTCAAAACTCTGATAGTCAGCGGTAGTGCCTATTGCGAGAAGACCATCGCGCTCGTTATATCTGGGAAGCAATGCGATGTCGTTGTCTTCGCTTTTTCCAAACAGCAGACATTTCAGACGACGCCCGCCGCTCTTGGATGGAAAAAGCCTTGCGACTAGCGAAATCAGATCGTTGAGCGGCGTTGGCTCTTGCAGCGCGTCGTGAACCAAGATGAATGAGGAGAAATCCTTCCGGTCACTGCTATCGCCTGCCACGGACCAAATAAACTCTCGGAGCTGTCCACCTTCGGCGCTCAAAACGTCAGCCGCCGCCTCCGTGATCCACGTAGCGTCTTCGAATCGTGCGGAATTTGCCACAACCGGCTCCTTGACGCCTGCTTCCCCGAGATCCAGAAGCACGCCACGCGTCAACGATGACGGAGCGCACTGAACATCAAAAGGGCGCCTTTCGAAAAAACGCGCTGAGAGAGCACCTGTGCAAAACGTAAAAGCCATTCGAAGCTGCGGCCATTTCTGTGACCATAGGGCGAACAACGTGGCCTCGAATTCCTTCGAATTTCTGGCTGCGAGCAGAACCGGAGCATTCTCTCTTCCGTAATGAAGGGCCAACACGGCCGGCAATACGTTTGGTTGGGAAGAGCGCATCCTCTCGGAGCAACTGGCCTTCTCCAAGAGCAATGGCTTTTCATATCCGCTTCTCATCGACTGCTCGCTTGGGCGCTTAAATAGTGTTCGTAGATTGTCCAAACATGGCAATCTCCCCATCGCCTCTCCCGGTATTACGAGGGTGTGTGTCCATACGCAGCCTGGACGAGGCATCTCGGGCGCATACCATGTCTTCGCAAGAGCATAGGACTTAAGAGAACTTAGCGGATAACCCGTAATGTATTCTTCAAACCCGCTGCTGATATTGCTGCCGGATAGATCGCTCAATCGAAGCACAAGCCGAGTCAGATCCTCCGGCACTTCAATTGAGCTCTCCAGCAGACGATGGCCCTCTGCATAGCCGTGCAGCAATTGGTGGACAACAATGCTTGGGGCTTCGATTTCGTATGGGGGAATTTTCACTGCATCAACCATTGGACCGGCTCGGTTATGTCGTGGGGGTTCTTGATGTTTGAGCCGACAAGGAAAACACGCCGTCCCGGCTTCTTTTTTTGCAGTTCTGTTGCTTCTGCTGCATACTGCCTAGTCCTAGTCAAGTCGGAAGGGTAAGCATCCTCCAAAAGCAAACGGTTCAGACGAACGGCTTCCTCGCCCATCTCTACCGACATGCCTTTCAAGATCTCCTTTGTCTCAGGCCGGAGTTTGACACTCTTAAACCGTTCTTCGTCATAGACGCTTGCCTTCGCCATCATTTCGTTGAAGCGACGGATTAGTAAGGATTCTACCTTTTGCTGTGTCTGATCCTTGTCGAGCAGCGCCGCCTGTGTTTCTGCGTCCAATTGATCCCAAAGCCATCCCGATACAGGATTGCTTCTTTGGGATAACCCCTCGACAAAAGCTTTCGCATCCTTGAAGTTTCCGGCGGTTAACAATGATGAAGCGTAGCGACCGCCTTGAGCACTGACGCCATAGAACTCAACTTCAAACGACCCCTCATTGCAGTCGAGAAACTGCCGAAGCATTGGCAATTCACTCGAAATCCAGTCGCTAGCACTCTTCCACATGTGGGAGACGAGATCCCATGCCGACACCACTATCGCAAGTCGAAACGGCGGGCTGAAGTAGTCGCGACCAGAAATGAATTGCAACAACTCAATGAGTTGTACCTGCGTTGGCGCCTTCTCGATGTCCCAAGGCTTAGACGCGGTTTCCGAATTTTCTTCGGCTGTTTCCTCCTGCGTCGCCACCGCTCCGGCCATTGCCGTTACCAGACTGTTCAGTGTGTCGATGCGATGCGGTTTCAACACGCTCTCAGGATGCACGAACATGACCGCACCACTTGCTTTGCGCAAACGCTGATCGTACTGCGTCGTAAACTGTCGCTGAGCCCACTGCAATCTGAAGGACTCTCCGGAAAGGTCAGGGAAGGTCAATTCTACCGATGCTCCGGAATCCCGCCGTTTCAAAATCATCGAAACAGCTTTTTCCGAGTCCAGAGGATTCCTCCGTACGGGCTTATGTTCGAGCCAAGCCTCGCGTATCTGGTTAAGATACCGACTGTCGCCGTCAAGTCTATCCAGCAGCAATGCACAGGGGATCTCCGACTGATTGACCATGTACCACAAGGCCGCAAGAAAGCTGGTTTTGCCAGTGCTGGGCAACCCTATCAAGAGAAATTGATGCGATGACGAGTTGTTCATGATTTCTCGCCCGAGGCGAAATGCCGCTTGCCAAACATCTCGCTCTCCCGTGTCCCATCGATCTTCGGCAAAAGGTCCATCTCCCTCGTCTGTGGGCTTTCCGTTACCCACTCCTCAAATAAATTCACGACCCCTTTGCCGTAACCCAACTGCGGAGCTCTCGTCGGACGAGCAGCGATCTCGGCAAACTTGAAATCAGTTACCCGATGACCGAAAGCAGCCTGAAATCCTGTCGCAACATCCTTACGAAATTCCTTGTGCTCTGACGTATCTCCGTCTTGCATAAAATAGTCAAATCTCGACCACAAAATTCTGACGGCACAGTCATTCGCAAGCATTTTGCTATCAAGGCAGGATTGAAGGAGCGTTTTCGCCTCTTCGACCATTGCCCAGCGTTTATCCAGAAGCAAACTCCTTTTGCTATCCAGCAAAAGGAGAAAGTTTCGGGCGCGACGCAGAAAAGTCAGTTCCTTGCATGCTCCGGTCGAATCGCGGGCATGCTCAAACATCTCTCCGGAAACGTCAGTCAGAAGCAGGTCAGTAAATCGCCGAGGCGGCTTCGCAGCCGCGACCCTTAAATGAAGATAAGTCGGTACCGGATCGTATATTGTGCGAGCAGTTTCCGCCTCCACGTTCTCTGAAGCGGTACGTGACAAGTAGCAACGCTCCTCGAACGCCGGAAAAGTCTCCGACCCGGCGAACATGTACTCAGGAACGCGATTCCACTGAAACAACTCATAAAGGCTCGTCAGCAAGGTCGTCTTACCGGAACCCACTGGGCCCGCTACAACCACCCATCGCACAGGCCTCGATCGTGCCAACGTCAATGCCAGGGACTCGCTGAGTTCCTTGCCCCTCGGCAGGTTAATGATCTCGGAAACCGAATTCACCGGAAGCGGAGTGGAGGCAGAACCCTCACCAGTTGCAGGTGCAACGGGTTTCAGCGGCTCTTCAGATTGTACAGGATTCGCAGTCATGCCCTCACTTCAGTTCCTTCCACGAACGACAAAGCAAGCACTCAATGAATACCTGATAGGCAAGAAGGTTGGGAACGATCTTCGCGGTTGATGAAATACCTGTTACCTGCGCAAACGCTGGCAACCACGCATTGTTTTCACTAGCCGTAAGAGACGCCCTCACGCCATATCCGATAGGCAGCAGCGCTTCCAGCTCAGAGGGACAGTTCTTATCCGCGTATCGCTGTCGCCATTCAAGAGAGACTCCATTTATTGCATCTTCAACGGAGACAGTCGCGGGAGGTTTCGACTTGGCAGACTTGATCACTCGATCTAAGAATGCCAGCGCCGCAATTGGGCCGGGAAGCACGACTGTTAAATCAGCGAGTTCTTTGCCAGCCATTAAGGCGACGGCCGGCACTGCGAAACTGGTCCACCGCTGCTGCTCGTCCCGGCTAAACTCCGAAAACAGCCACCACAGCATGTTGCTCTCTTCTGTCACAATATCCATCTTGCGCTGTAGTTGCCGAAGTTCCTTGGCTAACTCATCGTGCGGCGCTCCTAAGCCGGTAAGAGCGTCGAAGAGCTCTTGCCGAGCCCCTGTAGCATCATCGCCCTCAAAGCCTGAAATCCGATCACGCGACCGCGATTCCAAGTGACGTGCTGCTATCTCAGGTATGTCCCTAACCGAAGGAGCGGGCCGAAGGTTTCCTGCCGCAGAGGAAACCAGCGAAAGCGCAGCTAGGTCAGCGAGAGCAATATCGGACTTCTCGATGATCTCGACCAGCTTGGCGCCTGCCAAAACCGATAATTCATGATTGTTTTCTCGCGTTCGGAACGCAGGATCCACGTCATGAAAGACTTTGACAAAAGCCGATATGAACGTCTCTCTCGGTTTGCCGAGGCGATAAAAAAGTTGTGTCAGGGACACAACATCGTCGCGAGTTGGAGTGTAGCTCTCGATTACACCCCAGCGCTTTGCCAGGATTGCTCCATCGGGCTCGATTCCGGCCAGTCTGTACCATTCTCCAAAATCATTGTGCATGCATCATTCCTTTTTGTTTACAGTTTCGGAAACGGATTCTTCTCCGGCTCGCCGTCTGGATACTTCTCCTCCACTCGCCTCCATAGGTCTCCAAGTTTTCCGCCTTCGGTAGCCCGACGAAAGAAACGGCCAAACTGTTCATCTAGCGGTAGAGTGCGGTCTTCGTCGTGCACAAGTAACAGAGCCTCCGCGATCTCAAGTTGAATGTGATGGGGCAGCTCCAAAAAACGATATGCTAATCTGCGCGCTGGATTAAACACGGCAGTTTTGCTCCCGACAAAAGGTGGATTCTGCGCCTCAGCGGCATAAATCTCAGCACGTGCACCAGTTTCCGTCGTACCCTTTTCCTCCTGCCGATCAGCGTCCATGCGATCAATAAAATCGAGGAACTTCTCCCGTGGAGCATAAATCAAGTCTTCCACAGAATCCAACTTCAGAACATGCCTGTAAAAACCGCATGAACCCTGCGTCGCCTCGCCCCAAATCGCGTCACATTGATATTTCTTCGCCACAACACTTAGGAAATACAGCAAGCCTGGCCCGACGCCACGGACCACATTTGGATACGAATCCGGTGGTCGAACGATAAAAGGATGAGCCGCCAAATAGTCGAGCACAATCCGATTGCTCCACGTCCGCCGAAAGTGTGCGGTCCCTATCACCTCGGAGTCCGGAAACCAGTCGCACTTCAGAAGTACAAAGCCTGCCACTTCGCTTTGTGGGCTGTACCCGATGTGATCACCAATGTCTCCGACGCTTTTCGCGTACGGCTCGATAGCAGAATGAGCCTCAAACCGATACACAGCAACTTGCGCGAAGTCAACCGCATCAACCCGCAGAGGATTCTGGTCATCTCCCAGCGATTTCCGCCAGTCGTTCACGAAATGTAAATCGGCTTTGCCCGCGAAAACTATTTTCGCGGTGCGAGGGGCACCGTTCAGTTCAACAGGAATATCCATGACATCAACAACATGCATCTCTTGCGCACCTAGTGTGCAACGCGAAGACCTCACAATGCAATTCGCTTGATGCGCCGCGATCTGTTCAGCGACGGCGAGAACGGCGTTTTCATCGACGATGTTGTCTTGCTCGAAACCCTCGTCGCCAAGAAGCTCGAAAAGGCTGCGCAGAAGGTCAGCAAGGAAGGCTGGAAATGGGTCGAAATCGTTCCTTCCTTTCACCATGCCGATTGGTCCGAATGCGAACGCCGCCATCCCAAGCTCCTTCCCCTACTGCCCGAGCAGCAAACCGAGCTCGACGCTCTCACTGCCGAGCTTGAGACGCTCAATCTGATCGAAGAACCGAGCGGTGAGGAACAGGCCCGTCTCGATGCCATCAATGCGCTCGACACCGGTTGGCTCAACCGACTGACTGTTTGAATGCTAAGTCCAAGAGAGCACGTGGTGTACAAAAAAGCTGAACTCAACGGGAACGTTGATTCAGACAACAACCACGGAGGCTCCTCACGGACATATGTATTACATCGGACTGGATGTTCACAAGAAGACGATCAGCTATTGCGTAAAAGATGCGAGCGGTCAGGTCCACCAGGAAGGAAAGGTGGGAGCCACACGCTGGGAGCTGGATGGCTGGATGGAGACTCTGCCTCAACCTTGGACGGTAGCGATGGAGGCAACGATTTTCACCGGCTGGATCTACGACCATCTGCGCCCACATGCGAGCGAGGTAAAGGTGGCCCATCCGCTGATGCTGCGCGCAATCGCCGCGGCCAAGAAAAAGAACGACCAGGTCGATGCCAGCAAGATCGCCGACTGCCTGCGTTGTGACTTCTTGCCGGAGTGCTATATGGCCTCCACAGAGATTCGCGACCGGCGCCGAACACTGCGCTACCGACATCTGTTGGTGCGCCAGATGGTGCAGATGAAGAACCGTGTATCCGGCCTGCTGATGGAAACGGGAGTGAGCCACAACAAGCGGCAGCTCCACAGGGTGGG
>Ga0182024_10010326_pt1 | contig 19041 bp, 18 predicted proteins | sample P32metaG_FD_120480 | JGI IMG/M metagenome (GOLD analysis project Ga0182024, IMG submission 120480) | Permafrost microbial communities from Stordalen Mire, Sweden - P3-2 metaG (Illumina Assembly) | ecosystem: Environmental > Terrestrial > Soil > Wetlands > Permafrost | place: Sweden: Stordalen... | reverse complement strand
GGAACGGCTGCGGTGGGAGCGGGTTTTGTTGCGCTGGGCATCTCAGGCAAGTCTAGTGGATTTTCGCGGCGATCACGCGGGTGCGGGGCTGTGCAAAGGGGCCGATTTCTGAGGAAATCGCACGTTTGACAAGGGGATTCGCAAAAGATCGAGGGTTCAATGCTCAGCGGATTAGTTTCAGCGCGCCGCGGAAGAGACCGTCGAAATCGGCGGCAAGCGCTTTGTCTTTGACGATGGCCTGTTCGATGGCCTTCTCCGCAGCGGGTCGCTGATAGCCAAGATTGACGAGGGCCGAGAGCACATCGTCGACTGCAGGACCTTGCACGTTGGATGGGGCGGGCGCGACCGCGAAGTCGTCGAGCTTGTCTTTCAATTCGACGACGAGGCGCTCTGCGAGTTTCTTCCCCACGCCGGGAATGCGCGTGAGCTGCGCATGATCTTGCGCGCGGATAGCCTGCACGGTGCGATCGCTGGAGAGACCGCTGAGCATCTTGATAGCGAGTTTGGGTCCGACGCCGCTGACGGTGATGAGGCGCTCGAAGAGGCGCTTTTCTTCGCTTGCAAGAAAACCGAAGAGGGCGATCTGATCTTCGCTGACCTGGGTGTGGATGTGGAGTGAAGCCTCGGCGCCGACCGTAGGCAGCGAGGTAAAAGTCGGCACCGAGATGGTGACATCGTAACCGACACCTGCGGCTTCAACGATGGCCTGGCCGGGTTGTTTGTGGATCAGCTTGCCGCGCAGGTGAGCAATCATTCTGCCTTATTGTAGAAGCCCCATGCGCTTCGCGACTCGTTCGAGAGTTTCGAGTGCCCTGTCGAGTTGAGCCTTTGTGTGCTCGCTGGTGAGGATGAGGCGGATGCGGGCTTTGCCTTCGGGCACGGTCGGGTACGCGATGCCTGTGCCCATGACGCCTGCGTCGAAGAGGGCGCGGCTGAAGTCCATGGCCGCGCGGCCTTCGCCCACGATGATGGGAGTGATGGGCGTCTCCGTTGCGGGGGTGTTGACGCCGCCGATGTTGAATCCGGCGCGTTTGAGTTCGCCCTGGAGGTAGCGCGTGTTCTCCCACAGACGATTGATGCGGTCGGGCTCGTTCTCGAGAATGTCGAATGCGGCTATACAGGTGGCGGCTACCGATGGTGGATGCGAGGTAGAGAAGAGAAACGGGCGGGCGCGGTGATAGAGGTAGTCGATTAAGTCGCGGCTGCCGCAGACATAGCCGCCGAGCGCGCCGATGGCCTTCGAGAGCGTGCCGACCTGGACGTCGACACGTCCGTGCATCCCGAAATGATCAATGGAACCGCGGCCATTGCGGCCCAGGACGCCCGAGGCATGCGCGTCGTCGACCATCATGATGGCGCCGTATTTCTCGGCGAGGCCGGCGAGCTTGTCGACCGGTCCGATGTCGCCATCCATGGAGAAGACGCCGTCGGTGATGACGAGCTTGTGGCCGGGTTCGTTGGCGATTTCTTTGAGCAACTCTTCGCAGTGAGCGACATCTTTGTGACGAAAAACTTTGATTTTGGCGCGGGAGAGGCGCGCGCCATCGATGATGCTGGCGTGGTTGAGCTCGTCGGAGAGGATGAAATCTTCTTTGCCGAGGATGGCGCTGACCGTGCCGGCGTTGGCTGCGAAGCCACTCTGGAAGACGACGCAGGCTTCCACATTTTTGAAGCGCGCAATCTTTTCTTCGAGCTCCATGTGGATGCGCATGGTGCCGGCGATGGTGCGGACGGCACCTGAACCGACGCCGAAGGTGCGCGTGGCGGCGAGGGCGGCTTCAATCAGCTTGGGGTGATTGGCAAGGCCGAGGTAGTTGTTGCTGGCAAGGTTGATGACTTCGCGGCCGTCGTAATGGCAGACCGGGGCCTGCTGGTCATCGAGAATGCGTAGCTTGAAGTGGGTGCCTTTGGCGCGAAGGTCATCGAGGATGGCAGTGAGATAGGAGAGTTGTGGGCGCGTGGCAGTGTCCGTCATGGCATTGCACCTCAAAGAGAAAGGATAGCGGAAAGGCTGGGAGTAGGGAGTAGGGGATAGGGGGTAGGGGATAGGGAACGCACTCGCTGAGTCGCGCCTTGAAGCCACAACTTGGATGGGTGGTCGCGCGTCTATAGAAGTGGGAACGTCGGGAGAGAGTCGTGCGAAATTCTGTTTTGTGTTCTTTTGTGGGTTTGATTGCCTGGGTTCTTGCTGTCGCCCCATTGTCTGCTTGGGCGCAGGAAGCGAGTTTCACTGTAAGCCAGCACGGCAAGCAGGTCGGGACGGCTAGCTTTCATTTTGTGGCGACGGCAGATGGGTACGAGTCTTCGTCAATGGTGCGCGTGACGATGCAGGGATTGAACTACGCGCTGTCGAAGAATGAGGAGCTTTCTTCGGCTAACGAGCTGAAGCATGTGCAACTGAGCGCGACAGTGAATGAGCAGGCGGTCAACGTGACGGCAGCGCCTGACTCGGCGCAGGTGCTGATGAACATTTCGGCGAACGGGCGCAGCAGCACGACGCGTCTCGATGCGCATAAGAACGCAGTTTTTCTGCCGGATTTCGACCCCGGCGCGCTGGAGACTTTGCTTGCGCTGGCCGTGAACCACAACCATCGTGACTTGTGGGCGATTGTGCCGAAGCAGGCGGGGTCGGTGGTGCCGGTGAGCCTGGCGACGTATGCCGATGAGCAGGGCACGCTGGAAGGCACGCCGATCGCGGCGCATCACTTGGTGGCGACGATCGGCGGCGCGCATACGGATCTCTTCTTCGGACCTGAGAGCCAGCTTTTGCAAGCGGAGTTGCCGCAGGCTGGATTCGCTCTGGTGCGGACGGGATTTGTGCTGAAGCCGCCGACGAAGCCGATTGTGCCGGCGGAGTAGCATTTAGCCGTAGCAGCTAGCCTCTATTCCCGCCCGGTCTCAATCAAGCAGGTGCATGGACTCGCCCGACGAAAATTGAGCGGAATGGCACATTCATGTGCAAATCTGGCATTCGCATGTCCCCGCTGCAAGCCGGGAGCTAGAGGCTGTTGCCGGCTACCACCGCGGATGCCCATGCCCACTGAAAATTGAATCCGCCGAGGTGGCCGGTGACGTCGACGGCTTCGCCAATGAAGAAGAGGCCTGGCACGGAGCGGGCTTCCATCGACTGGGAGTTCAGATCGGCAGTGTCGACACCGCCGGCGGTGACTTCGGCTTTGGCGAAGCCCTCGGTGCCGGTGGGATGAAACTCCCAGCGATGCAGGCGGCGCTCACAGGCCTCGAGTGCCGGGTTGGACCAGCCGTTGGGCGCGCCCACGTCAACGATTCGGTCCGCAAGTCGCTGGGGCAACACTGCGCGCAAAGCCAGCCGTAGGGCAGCCGAGTCGCGGCGGGAGTTGGCGGCGAGCAGCGGGCGGAGCAGGTCGGTGTCGGGCGCAAAATCGACGAGGAGCGGCGCGCCGGCCTGCCAATAGGAAGATGCCTGCAGGATGGCGGGACCGCTGAGGCCCCGGTGGGTGACGAGGAGTTTCTCGCGAAATCGCGTTTGGCGGACCTGGACAATCGCGTCGGCCGACACTCCAGCGAGCACGGTCCAGCCTGCTTCCGCGCCGCCGAGAAGGAGCGGAACTAAAGCCGGGCGCGGCTGGATGATGCGAAGGCCGCATTGGCGGGCGAGATCGTAGGCGAGGCTGGTCGCGCCGAGTTTGGGAATGGAGAGGCCGCCCGTGGCGATGACCAGGGCGGAGGTCTCGAATTCACCCTGCGACGACGTTATGCGAAAAGCGCCGGAGGTGGCTTCGACGGCAATGTCGCGCGCAAGGAGAACAAGCTCAACGCTTCCGTTTGCTTCTTTGGATTTCTCGCATTCGGCGAGCAGCATGTCGAGGATGGCATGCGCGGAGTGGTCGCAGAAGAGTTGGCCCAGAGTTTTCTCGTGCCATGGAATTTGATAGCGCTCGACGAGCTCAAGGAAGTGTTGAGGCTGATAGAGCGCGAGCGCGGACTTGGCGTAGTGAGGATTCGCGGAGAGGAAATTGGCTGGCGTGCAATGAATATTGGTGAAGTTGCAGCGGCCTCCGCCGGAAATGAGGATCTTGCGGCCGGGTTGGGCGCTGTGTTCGAGAAGAGCTACGCGTCGGCCACGGTGGCCTGCCACGGCAGCGCACATCAGTCCGGCAGCGCCTGCGCCAAGGACGACGACGTCGAAACGGCCTTCAACTGGCTGAGCCATAGCTCCATTCTCTCCGAGACCTACGGCCTTGCTTGGTCATCGAAAGGAAAAGGCCAACTTCTGCCGAATCGTCGTTGGCACCTTCGGCCCAGATTCTTCCCATCCAAAGGAGCGTCTCATGTCTGCCGTTGTAACCAATCCCATTGTGCCACCCTTTACGCGCGAGACAGCTATGGCCAAGGTTCGCGCGGCTGAGGATGCATGGAATACGCGCGACCCCCAGCGTGTGAGTCTTGCCTATTCGATCGACAGCCGGTGGCGGAACCGGTCGGAATTCATCCATGGGCATGAGGAGATTGTCGCGTTTCTTACGCGCAAATGGGCTCGCGAGCTGGACTATCGTTTGATCAAGGAATTGTGGACATTCGGCGACTCGCGGATTGCGGTCCGCTTCGCGTATGAATCCCACGATGCGGCGGGGCAATGGTTCCGTTCGTATGGAAATGAAAACTGGGAGTTCGGCGCGGATGGGTTGATGCATCGCCGGTATGCGAGCATCAACGATCTGGCGATTGAGGAATCCCAGCGACTGTTTCACTGGCCCGACGGACGGCGTCCCGACGACCATCCAACGTTAAGCGAACTGGGGCTATGAGGAGAACGGCAGCTTGATTCCAGGCGGTTCTCGATTGAGGCGCGAAAACTAGCCTTCGTCGTCGCGGAACATGGGGTGCTCCAGCCTCTTTCGATAGAGACGCGACAGAGCGCTTGATTGGGCTGACGGGGCGAAATCAAGATGCAACACAAAAAATGCTTTCGAGGCGGGGCGTCCCAGACCATTCCGGGCCGGGCGTCGCAACCTTACCCGATGACGCCCAACTGGCGCAGGACCGTAGCGTGATCGAAGTAGACTCGTTCACACACCAGGCCGTCGCCTTCGAAGAGGAAAAATAGGGCGGCTGCGACCTCCATCTTGCGGCCAGTGGGAGGAATGCCAGCCCAGACGCCCTGCTGCGTTCCGCCAAACACGCATTCGACGATCACGGCATTGTCTGAGTGATAGTGAGCGCCTTCTCGCAACCAGAAGTCCGGATATGCGTCGAGCAGTCCGTGCAGAAGGCCGTCTACGCCAGCCTCTCCATCCACGACCCCGCCGAGGGCCGGGACATCGTATTGCGGATGCTTGAAGGTAGCGAGTGCCGCTGCGACATCGTGATGAACGGCTTCGGCTTCAATGTGCGCTCTGACCACGGCTTCGCGGGCCGCACGAAAGGTGCTGGCGTCAGCTGTGCTCATTTGTCTCTCCAGGGGAAAACGCGAGAGCGAGCATAGTCTTGGGAGTGACGGCGGGCAAGATGAATTTGCGATCTTGGCCGGCTCGACGATAGGACTTGCAGTAGCCTCACGGACAAGACATCCGGCTTCGCGCGAAGCTAGCCTTCGTCGTCGCGGAACATGGGGTGAGGAATCAGGCGGCGGTAGTCCTCCTGATGCGCGCCGTCGAGGCAGGCCTCAATGATGCGATGGCCAAGGGGATCGAGGTCACGCACCTGGAAAGGCTTGAGCTCGCGCGCAAAAAATTCACGCCACTGGCGCGCGCCCTCTTCGTAGACATCCATGCCGCCCTGGATCTGCTCTTCCACACGGAGAAAGACGCGAGGGATCATGGAGCCCTCGACACGGAGCTGATTGGGAACATATCCAAGCAGCGGGAAGGGCGCTTCGCTCACCTGTTCGCGGCCGAATTTCGCGCTGCCGCGGCGGGCAAGGTACTCGCGCGCGATCCACTCGGCCATGTAGCCAACGCGCCAGGCGCCGATGTGCTGGTTGGGCAGGAGCACATAGCGAGTTTCCGGCGTGGCCACTATTTGCTGGAGCAGCAAATTGGCTTGGTCGACGCGACGGCCCGTGGCAAAGGCCCAGTAGGAGCCGACACCTTCGGATTCCATGGGCGTCTCCCCGTTGAGACTTTCCTCCAAAGGCCCGCCCCCCGGCGAGGGGTGGATGCTTGGATTGGCGTGGCCGCGTGGTGCGACGAGACGCCAGAGCCATGCCAGAGCGGGGCTGAGCACGTGCATCATCGCAAGGATGCCGTAAAGGCGGCACCCACTGTGTGTAGGTGGGCAGCGCACGCCGAAGCTGCGCACATCGACGGGGCGGGTGCCTGTAGCGATGTCTTCGATCATGCGGCGGGGCAGGATGACGCGCGGGTTGGGGCAGAGCTTGCCAGGCGCGTCTTCGACGTGCTCCCACGTGAGGCATGTGCCGCCGGGAACGATGTAGTGATTGAGAAAAAGCAGCGGCTCGGGCGGATCGATGCAGAGGCGCTCGAGATTGGGCGCGGTGCCGTAGCTGTGGATGTGGTCGACGCGGACGAACCAGGCATTTTCAGCGTCTGCGATGGTGAGGCGCTTGCTCGTGCCCTGGTAGCTGGGATGCGCGCAGGCCATATCGTCGGCGATGGGGCGCAGGTGGCAGGCTTCGGGAAGATTGAGGGTGCGCAGCTCCTGGGTGACCACGTTTTCGCCGATGAGCAGGCGGCCATCTTCCATGCGATGGATGTGCTCGGTCATTTCGCTTTTGCCGCCACCGCTCGCGCCCTCGTGCATGAGGATGAGCTGGTTCTCATACGGCGTGACGACGGCGACGGCGGCGCAATGATTGGTAGTCCAGCCCTCGCGCTCACCGATGTCGAGCAACATGGAGTAGACACCCTTTTTCGCGCTGGGACCGGGGTAGAGGTTGTAGGCGAAGACTTCCTGATGCGTGGCGGTGCGGTCGTGGACGACGAGCTGGCGGCCGCCGAAGTGGGTGTGGCGAAAGGGCGGCGCAACAAAGAGAACGCCGCCGGCAATTTTGAAATTCTCCGGAACCTGGCTGCGGGGAATCATGCCTTGCAGGTCGGCGAGCGACGCAGCGAAAAATGCGGCCTGGCGCGGCACGATGAGGAGCGAGCCGTAGCCGAGCGCATCGGGTCCGGCGTAGAAGGGCATGGCGACTAGTTCCTGGGTTTTGAGCCAGTCGAGGGTCTGTTGGCGCGTGTTTTCGAAGGACTCGCCGAAGCGCTCTTCGTAAGTGGGCTTGTCGGTGGGCAGGCAGTCGCCGATGACCATGGCGTCGGGATCGCGGCGTCGCATGGCGGGATCGGGGAAGTTGATGGCGAGTCCGTTGCGCGCCTTGGTGATGACGGCTTCTACGATGCGGCTGGAGCCGTTGGAATTTCCCTGGAGATGGAAGACGGCTTCGTAAACGCCGTGGTCGTCGCGGTTGCCGAGGGTCCAATCCGTGGTGCCGGTGGAGCGGCCGAGCGCCCAATCGAGGAGCTGCGAGCGATTCTCGGGGGTCTGGACCAAAGGGGCGGCGGAGAGGACTTCGCGTACATGCGCGGGGAGATCGAGAGTGGGCCAGGCGGCCTGGAAGTCGATGACGGGATCGCTCGCAGCGGTGGTCATGACGATTCGCTTTCCATAACTAGTTTCCTAAACTCGTTTTCTAGGGGAGGGGGTGTTGCTTGAGGGCTCTCCTGAAGCAAGAGAGGCCCGACACTTTTTATCTCATCTGCACCTACTCCTGGCAGTGCGCTTCGTCACGTTTGTGGAAATCGCTCGCGCACCAGGGCCATGGCTTCTTCGGTGGTGGCGATGGCGCCTTCGAGTTGGGCGTCTTCGACGGTGCGGAGCATCTGTTGGAATTCAGGGCCTGGTGCGTACCCGGCGGCAATGAGTTCGCGGCCGGTGAGCAGTAGCTTGGGGCGGACTACCTCTTCGGGCGTGGATTCGAAGCGCTCGCGTATGAAGTCAAAGATGTCGAGGTTGCCGTGACCGGCCAGGCAGTCCATGCGATGCAGGGCTAGATGCTGACCGAAGTTTTCGAGGCGGAACAAGCGCTTGAGGGTGGAGTCTTTCATGCGCGGGGCGTCGGCGAAGCGCATGTGGTTTTCAATCAGCGACAGGATCATGCGGGTTTCTTCGTTCGAGAAACGGAAGCGGCGGCAGATATCGGCGCCCATGGCGACGCCTACTTCCACGTGGCCGTCGAAACGAATGCGGTCGGGGGCTACGCGGAAGGTCGGAGGCTTGCCCACGTCGTGAAGCAGCGCGCCCCAGGCGAGGGTGAGCGGACTATCTGGTAGAAGCTGGTTCAGAAGCAAAAGCGTGTGGACCCAAACGTCGCCCTCGGGATGAAACTGTGGCGGCTGGGCGACGCCCTTCATGCGTGCGACTTCAGGGAGGACTTTGGCGAGGAGACCGGTTTCATCAAGCAACTCGAAAGCGCGGCGGGCGTGGCCTTCAGTGAGCATTTTGGTCAGCTCGTCGCGGACGCGTTCGCGGCTGACGGCCCCGATACGAGGGTGGATGCGTGGGGCAAGCGCGCGGATGGCGGCGTGGGTGGCGGGTTCGATTTCAAATCCGAAGCGCGCGGTGAAGCGGACTGCGCGTAGCAGGCGAAGCTGATCCTCCTGGAAGCGGCGGCTTGGATCGCCGATGGCGCGGATGATGCCTGCGTCGAGGTCGGCCAGGCCGCCGACGTAGTCGACAAGTCCTGCACGGACGGCGGACGTTTGTTCGAGCAACTGCGAAGGATCGTCGGCCATGCCTAGCGGGTCCAATAGCAGGCCGTTGATGGTGAAGTCGCGGCGCTGGACGTCTTCGGCGGCGCTCTTTGTGTAGCGAACTTCGTCGGGATGGCGGCCATCCGAGTAGGCGCCATCGGAGCGGAAGGTGGCCACTTCGGTGGCCTTCTCGGCCCCTGATCTTTCGGAGGAATTCTCGGGCTGATCCAAGACCAGCACAACGCCAAAGTGCGCGCCGACCGCAAAGGTGCGCGGAAACATTGCGAGCACGGCATCGGGAGTAGCCGAAGTGGCTACGTCGTAGTCGGCGGGTTCGCGGCCCAGGAGCAAGTCGCGCACGCATCCGCCGGCTAGGTAGGCCTCATGACCCGCTTCGCGGAGCTGCGCCAGGATGCGGAGTGCGGAGGCGAATTGGGGCTTGGCGGACGGCATTGCTTCTGAAGCTATTGTCGCGCGGAACGCTCACAGCCTTGCAAGGCGATCCCGGTAAACTGAAGAGATGAGCGGGCGTGGCCTCATTCTCGGCATTGAGAGCTCGTGCGACGAGACGGCGGCGGCTGTGGTGGAGCGCGGCGCGCGCACGCTGTCGTCCGTGGTGGCTTCGCAGATCGCGACCCATGCCAAATATGGTGGCGTGGTGCCGGAACTGGCGAGCCGTGAGCATCTGCGTGCCATTGTGCCGGTTGTCCGCGCGGCGCTGGCCGAGGCTGGAGTCACGCTGGGCGATCTGGACGCGATTGCCGTGACCAGCGGGCCGGGGTTGGCTGGGGCACTTCTAGTGGGAATCACTTATGCGAAGGCGCTGGCGTTTGCGCAGGGGCTGCCGCTGATTGCGGTGAATCATCTGGAAGGGCACATTCATGCTGTGCTTCTGGAGGAGCGGGAGCAATTGAGCGGATCGAGTATCCAGTTTTTCCAGGTCTCAGAATCGAGACCTGGGGCACCCGGCCCCAATCCAGCCATTGAGGATCGTGCTTTCCCACCCTTGCGACAGAAAGAAATCGCAAGGACGGGGCACGGGAGCTTAGAGGTCGATTCGGCACTTGCACTGGTTGTTTCAGGGGGGCACACGCATCTCTATCTGGCGCAGCCGTTGAATGGAACGTGGAGGTATACGCTGGTCGGACGCACGCTGGATGATGCGGCGGGCGAGGCCTATGACAAGGTGGCCAAGCTGCTGGGGCTGGGTTATCCTGGCGGGCCGTGGATCGATGAGCTTTCGCGTTTTGGCGATCCGCGGGCAGTGCCGTTTTCGTTTGCGCAGATCAAATCGAAGGTTCATTTACGAGGAGCGGCGCCAAGAACGAAAGGCGCAAAGACCGCGCCGATTGCCGCGCTCGATCCGCATTTTCTGTTTTCGTTTTCGGGGATCAAGACGGCGGTCCTGCGGTACGTGGAACTGCATCACCTGCGGCCGGAGGCAGAGGCGCGACGCGAGGCGCTTTTTACGGGGCCGGATGCGCCGGAGCGGCCGACGATCGAAGAGGCTCTCGCAACTAGCGATCCCACGACGCTTGATTTGATTGCAAGCTTTCAGCATGCGGTGGTGGGCGATTTGATGAAGAAGACATTTGCCGCGGCAGACGCGCTGGATGCTGAGCGAATTCTTGTGACCGGGGGCGTGGCGGCGAATCGCGAATTGCGCGAGAGGTTTACGGTTGAGGCTGCGCGGCGTGGGATTGGGGTGGCGTTTCCTACGCTGGCGCTGTCGACCGACAACGCGGCGATGATTGCGGCGGCGGCCTGGCCGCGTTTTGTCGCCGGAGAGTTTGCGCCGCCGGATCTGACGGCCGATCCGTCTTTGGTGCTGGGGCGGTGAGTGGGGCAACGCGGGCGACGCAATTCGAAGGGAAGAGCCTGACGGGAGCGGCTATCGTGCGCTGGCTGCTGGCTTGCGAAAGGTGAGGCAGTAGAGCTTGCCGCCAGCGATGGCGCGGGCCTTGATCTCCTGCATTTCCTCAGGAACGAGGTCGATGGGGCAGCGGACGGCTTCGCTGCCGGGCGCAAAGTATGCCTTGGTGGTGGGATTCTTCTGGTAGCCGTTGCGCACGACGTCTTCGGTCTCGTCGGAGATCACGATTTTGGTCCCGGGTTTGGCGACCCAGATCATTTCGCGAATGGCGCGTTTGGGATCGGAGAAGAAGTTGATGCCGCCGACATGGAAGACGCAGTCGAAGACCTCGGCGCGAAAGGGCAGGCGACACGCTTCTCCCTGGAAGAGGCGCGCAGGCCGGCGCCATTTCTTCAGTTTCTTGCGGCACTTGTGGAGCATTCCCCAGGAAAGATCGAGACCGTAGAAATCAATGTCCTGCGGAAGATAGCGGATGTTTGCGCCGGTGCCGACTCCGACTTCGAGCACGCGCGCACCTGGCTTGATCTCAAGCTCGGCTATGATCTCGCGGCGAAAATCGAGCTTAGGCTTGATCAAGCGGTAAAGGGTCTCGGCCAGGTCGTAACCGGGGGCGATGCGATCGTACAAGGACTGGTATTTCAAATTCAATCCGGTTAACGTGCTGACAAATAAAGGTATTCCATCACGTATAGGATAGACGCGGCCAGTCGCGGTATTACGGAGACTACTCCCTTCCAACTCGAACTCGTAGCGGGTGTCTGGGTCACAGAGTAAAGACAGAACTTCGCTTTCCATATCCTCCTTTCATATGGGCGAGAATTATAAGGGGGAGTCTCAACCCAATCTATACACCAGTGGGGCTGCGAAATTGCGAGAATTGAACGGAAATCGCGCAATATTCTGCGCTGCTACAATCGGGATTGGTATCGCGCCAAGCTACTGAGACTACGATCGCCAGCACGAGTAATCACTAAGTAATGACTCTCCGCCTGTTCAATACCCTTTCGGGACAACTGGATGAACTGGTTCCCTCCGACGGCAAAGCCCTGCGCATGTATGCATGTGGCCCCACCGTGTACGACTACGGGCACATTGGCAATTTCCGCACTTTTCTGCAGATCGATGTGCTGCGGCGTTTTCTGAAACTGACGGGCGTGCCGTTGCGCCACGTGATGAACATCACGGATGTCGACGATAAGATCATTCGCAATGCTGCAGAGCGCGGCCTCGCGATTGGCGAATACACGAAGCAATACGTCGCGGCATTCTTTGAGGACCTGGACTCTCTGCGCGTGGAGCGGCCCGAAATGATTGCGCGGGCCACCGAACATATTCCGCGGATGGTGGAGCTGGTGGAGAAGCTGGCCGCAGTGGGCGCAGCGTACAAAGTGGATGATGGGAGCTGGTATTTTCGGCTCTCGGCGTTTCCGGAGTACGGCAAGCTGAGCAAGAAAGATTTAAGCGGGATTGAAGACGGTGCGCGTGTGGATGTGGACGAGTACGAGAAGGATTCGGCGCGCGATTTTGCGCTGTGGAAGGCTGCCAAGCCCGGTGAAACATCATGGGAGACACCGATTGGGCGTGGGCGGCCGGGATGGCACATCGAGTGCTCGGCGATGGCGATGGAGTACCTGGGCGAGAGCTTCGATCTACATGCCGGCGGCGAAGACCTGATGTTCCCGCATCACGAAAACGAGATTGCGCAGAGCGAGAGCGTGACCCACAAGACTTTTGCGCGGCATTGGATGCATGTGCGCTTCCTGCTGGTGGACGGGCGCAAGATGTCGAAGAGCGAGGGGAATTTCTATACGCTGCGCGATCTGCTGTTGAAGGGATACAAGGCATCGGCGATCCGGATGGCGCTGATCTCGGTGCCCTATCGCCACCAGCTGAACTTTACGTTTGAAGGGCTCACCGAAGCGACGAATGCGATTGAACGGCTGCGGACATTCCGTCAGCGGCTGAGCACTGTGGCGGTTAGGAGCGGGAAGGGCGATGGTGCGGGTGGTTGCTCCCCATTGCAAGACGTCGCGGAAAAGGCGCAGGCTGACTTTATGGCTGCACTGGCCAATGACTTGAATACTGCCGAAGCACGCGCGCCGATCTTCGAATTGATTCGCGCGGCCAACACGGCCATCGACCGTGGAGAATTTTGCGCGGGGGATCGCGACGCAATTTTGAAAGCATTGGCATCGTTCGATGCGGTATTCGACGTGATCGAGGATCGAGATGCGGAGCCGACGCGGCGTGCGCTGGCGTGGGCCGAGCAGGCTGGGCGGATGGCGGATGTGGCGCCGGAGCTGCTGGCGAGTGCCTCGATAAGCGACGATGAGATCAACGCCCTGGTGGGGGAACGCGATGTGGCAAAGAAGCGCCGCGACTTTTCGCGCGCTGACCAGATTCGCAAACAGCTCGCAGAGCAGGGCGTGGTCATTGAAGATTCAAAAGAAGGCGCGCGCTGGAAAAGAAAGTGACGCTGCCCAAACTATTTCGTCACGGAGGAGGTCACTCGTCTATGGAAGCGAATGAAGCGCAGGAGTTGCAGGAGAACGCCGAACACGGAGCGCACGAGTCTTCGCTGCGGCCGGTTGCCTTCACGATGAGCGTATTGGCTGTGCTGGTGGCCATAACCACGGTGTTGGGACATCGCACGCACACCGAGGCGGTGCTATTTCAGAACAAGGCAACCGACAAGTGGAACGAATACCAGGCGCACAAAATACGATCTAACGATACGGCGTTGACGGCAGATTTGCTGAGCGTGGTTTCAATCTCAGACAAAGCCGGTGCGGAGAAAATTCAGAAGGCGTACGCGGATCATCAAGCGAAGTGGACCGAGGACCTGAAGAAGGCGAAGGATGAGGCCGATTCGTTGGAGAAGGAAGTGACGAAGGCTGAAGCACGCGCGAATCGATTCGATCTAGGAGAGGCGCTGCTCGAGATTGGATTGGTGATCACTTCAGTCACCTTGCTTACGCGTAGCCGCATGTATTGGTATTTCGGGATTGTGTTTTCGCTCGCTGGAGTGGCTTCGGCGGTGTCGGCATTCTTTCTAAGTTAGACGGATGCTGGTTACGTTAGATGAAAGCGATTTACTCGAACCAGCCATCATTGCCTATGCGAGGCGAATGCTTTCTCATGTTGGCTGAATTATTAAGGAATGCGGACATTACTAAAGCCGCATTACGACGTCCCACTTTCGCGCCAAGTCGCGCCAAAATGCTTGATTTTGCTTGATTAATCGCGAAGTTAACGCTACGGTAGTTGCATCTATTGGGGAACACTTAACCTCTAACCAACGGCCTTGCAACTGAGGTCTGTACGGAGCCCGCCACCAACAAAGGCGGGCTTTCGTGCGTCAGGTCAGCCAACGAATGCACGCGCGTGAGATGCATGAATCGCGAACCTAAGTCTACGGAGTCAAGGCTCACAAACGGGCACAAATGGTTGCGTGGTAGACTTGCGGGAAAATGAGAGTGAGTTCGATTGCGTTTGTACTTTGGGTGAGCGGAGCAGCGCTGGTGGCGCAGACACCGACTGCCGCTCCTGAGGTGCACCCGAGCGACCTTGGCTTCAGTTATTCCCTGCCTTCGGATTGGGAAGTGGTGAATGCCAGCCCGACACTGTCGGGTGTGAAGGAACAGGCACAACAGAATGCGGCGACCGAAGATGAAAAGAAGGGCGTGGCCTGCGTGCAGATCGCGCTCACGGCGCGGGGTGGCAGCCCTACCTCGGTGCTCGTCGTGGTTGAATTGCCGTTTGCATGTTTTGGGCAGACGATGACCAGCAAGGATCTGCCGGGATTTGCGCAAGGCGCTTCGGAAGGAATCAAGCAGAGCTTCGATGTCGCCGATCCGGTTTATGGCGATTACGCGCTGGGCACACACAGCATGTGGATCGAGCGAGCCAAAGGAACGCCAAAAGGACATCCTGAAGCGCCCTATACGGTGGAGATCGCGTGCACCTTGTTGAAGAAGGGTGCGGTTTGCTGGATGGCGTTGGCAGCGAGCGATGCAGCATTGAAGATTATTGAAGGGGGCGCCGTTGCGCTCGAAGGCGAGAGTTCGACTGCATTGGTTCCCACGAGTGCGTTCGAGAAGAAGCCAGCGTCCTGATCCGCTGCTACGGTTCCGCGGAAACCTCTTCCAATTTGTCAGCGGGCTGCGGTTTGGCTTTTACCTGCGCGGTAGTGAGCAGGAAGACGGCGACGACGATGCAGGCCATACCCGCGAATTCGGCTGAAGCCGGGCGCTCGTGCAGCAGAACAATTCCAAGAAGAACGGCGACAACGGGATTGACATACGCGTAGGACGCGACCTTGGCCACGGGCACGTGTTCGATGAGATAGATGAAGCCGGTGTAGCCGAGCAGCGATCCGCCCGTGATGAGCCAGGCGAGGGAACCAACTGCGGCACCGTTCAGGTGGAAATGGGACCATTGTCCGAGAGCCGTTCCGGCGAGTGTGTTGAATGCGCCGGCGAAGAGCATCTGCCATGCAGCGGCAACAAAGCTGTTGACAGGCAAGTGAGCACGGCGGGACAGAATGCTGCCGATGGTCCAGGAAAGTGCACCGGCAAGCAGAGCTGCGAGCGCCCACAGCACCGCAGAGTTGCCGGCGATGCCGGAACGAAGCGAAGGCCAAAGCAGTGCGGCGAGCCCCAGGAAGCCGAGTGCCATGCCGAGCCATCCGCGCGCGGGCAGCGGCTCGCCACCGGGCAGGAACATTTCAATCAATGCGACGTAAAGCGGAATGACCGCGAGAACAAGCGAGGCAAGACCGCTGGGAACGGTCTCTTCCGCGTAGACCAGACCGACGTTGCCGCCGCCAAGAAGCAAAAGACCAATAAGGCTCAGCAGCAGCATGGTTTTCGTCGGCCAAAACAGGCGCAAGCCGCGCAGGCGGCACCACGCCAACAGGATCGCACCCGCGATGAGAAAGCGTGTCCCGGCGAGCAGAAGGGCCGGCATTTCGGGAGCGCCGATGCGAATGGCGGTGTAGGTGGAGCCCCAAAAAAAATAGACGCTGGCGAAAGCGAGAACGATGGTTGCTCTCGAGGCGGGATTCGCTTTGGGGGTGTTCGAGTTGGATTGCGTGGCAGCCATCGGATTGATTCCATCGTAGCCCGGGGCACGCAGGCCTGCTTCCCAGTTCTTGCTGCATTGACTGCTTCGCGGGCTAAAGCGCTTCCACGATTGCTATACCCCGAAGCCGCTACTGCCGAGTGGCATTTTCCTCAAGAAAATGCCACCCTGGAGGGAACTGGCAAGGGCGCATGAATTGTGGAACCGCTGTAGTCGTGGCGCGTGATTTCAAGCCCGTGCTATCCTCATAGCCAGCGGGACTTCCATGCACAAGCCAACTTCAAGCGCGATGCTGCGGGTGCCAGTTCGAAAGAACTGGTCGCGTTCGCGCGCCCGTTGCATTTGCCCGCGCCGCCATCTGCGTGTGCTGCCTACGCGTACGCGACCTAGCCTCTTCGGCGGCGATTAGCACCGGACCGCCGAAGATCCTCGCCTGCATACGGACCGATTCTGGTCTGCGGAACAAACGACCCTCATTGATGAGGGTCCTTGGCTGCGCTCCACCCGCACGCGGGAGTTGAGCCGGCGCAACCTATCTGCCGAGGAGAAAGACAATGACGAAACAAGAAATGCATGCGCAATACGGACCGAAGCTGGTGTGTCCGCTGCCCGGGCCAAAGGCCAAGTCTGCGGTGGAAGCGGACACGCGGTTCATTTCGCCCAGCTATACGCGTTCTTATCCGCTGGTGGCGAAACGTGGGCGCGGTGTGCGCGTAGAGGATGTGGATGGGAACGAGTTCCTCGATTTTGCCGCGGGCATTGCCGTGGTTTCGACCGGCCATTGCCATCCTGAAGTGGTTGCGGCGATCCAGAAGCAGGCGGCTGAGCTGATTCACATCTCAGGCACGGATTTCTACAACGAACCGCTGACCGATCTTGCCGCGCAACTCTCGGCCGTGGCGCCCATGCCGGGGCCGCACAAATTCTTTTACGGGAACTCGGGTGCGGAGGCGATTGAGTGCGCACTGAAGCTGGCGCGCTATCACACCGGTCGCCAGCAGATCATTTCGTTTTTCGGGGCGTTTCATGGACGCACCATGGGAGCGCTGTCGCTGACCGCATCGAAGCCGCAGCAGAAGCGTCGCTTCTCTCCGCTGGTTCCGGGCGTGACGCACATTCGCTTTCCGAATGCATATCGTGAGGGCATAACCGACCCGAAGGAGCAGGAGGCATTCAATCTCAGCTGCGCGCGCTACATCGAAGAGAAGCTGTTCAAGACGGTTCTTGCGCCGGAGGAAGTGGCGGCGATTTTTGTCGAGCCGATCCAGGGCGAAGGCGGCTACGTGGTGGCACCCACGAATTTTCTGCGCGAGCTGCGGGCCATCTGCGATCGCTATGGCATCTTGCTGGTGGCGGACGAGGTGCAAAGCGGCGCGGGACGCACGGGCAAGTGGTGGGCGATCGAGCACTCCGGCGTGGAGCCGGACATGGTGTGCATGGCGAAGGGAATTGCCTCCGGCATGCCACTCGGCATCTGCATGACGCGCGCGGAGATTATGGATTGGGTTCCGGGATCGCACGCTTCGACATTCGGGGGCAACCCGGTGTCGATTGCCTCGGCGCTAGCCACGATCGAAATTCTGAAGCGCGAAGGAATGGCCAACGCCGAGCGTGTCGGCGCCGTGATGATGAAGCGCCTCGAAGGCTGGAAGCATTCGCATCCGACGGTGGGCGACGTGCGTGGGCGCGGCCTGATGATTGGCATCGAGCTTGTGAAGGACAAGGCAACACGCGAGCCGGCTGGGGCGCAGCGCAATCGCGTAGAGACGCTGGCCTTTGAGCGCGGGCTGATGGTGCTGGGCTGCGGTGAGAATTCGATTCGGCTGTGCCCTCCGCTGATCGTCAGCGAAGGCGAGGCGATGGTTGCTCTCGACATTTTGGAGGAAGCGCTGACGCAGACCGAGTCGGAGCATATGCGCGTCGGCGAATCTGCCGCTGTTGCCGTTGGAGACGGAGCCTAGACGCGCGCGGTTCCGCAGGTCTGTGACGCAAGCCGCTTGCGCGGAGTGAGACGCGGGCGGAAAATGAGTGTCCATGGGTAAGACTGCGCAGATACGGATCGCCCTGCTGGAGCGTACGCTCGGCGGATTGGAGAGCATCGCAGAGCGCCGAGGGCGCGCGCAGGCTGCGCCGGCACATTTGACGACGGGACTTGAAGGTGAGGATGCGGCGTTCTTTTATCTGCGGCGCAAAGGGTACATCGTGGTGGCGCGGCGGTGGTCTTCGGGCGACGTGCCCGGCGACGTGGATCTGATTGCCTGGCAGGGTGCGATGTTGTGCTTTGTGGAAGCGAAGACACGCACGGCGCGTGACATGACGCCGGCGGAAACGGCAGTGGATTCGCATAAGCGAGCGACCCTGCGGCGGCTAGCGCGACGTTATACGCGGCAACTGCCGCAGGCGACAATGCCTCAGGTGCGCTTCGATGTGATCAGCGTGTATCTTGTGCCGGGAGAGAAGCGCGAGTTCATGCACTTTGAAGCGGCATTCGGTTGGAGCGAATACGGGCGACGCGATTAGCGAAGATCAACCTTTCGCGTCAGCCCTTCGCATCTTGGAACTCTTCGTGCCATGCCATCTGGATGGCCTCGAGGCGCGACTCGTTCGATTTGGCTGGATCGTCGGCGAAGCCTTCGAGCTCGGTCACGTAACGGAGAAGATCGGTGAAGCGGACCGTCAGTGGATCGAGGTCCGGGAACTTTTCCTGCAATTGAATGCCGATCTCTTCGACATCGGTCCAGTGAATTTCGCGCGGCATGGTGGCTCCTTATTCGGAATCGAGCATCGTGATCAAGTCCTTCTCGCCGTCGAGCAGATAGAACGCAATGAAGGTCACTGGAGTGACATCGGAGGCGTTGCCAAAATCGGCAATCACGCTTCCTGCCGGTTCATAAAACGCCGATCCAACGGGAAGTAACTCAGCGGGTTGACCCTCAATCTGATAGAAGCCCGTGCCGCTGGCAATGTAACCGACGACCGGACATGGATGCAGATGGCGTCCTGTTTTCTGGCCTGCCGCAAGCGTGATCTTTCTGACGTCGACAGTGCCAACATTTCGGTCGCCGATGGCCGCGCTGATCAGTTGCTGCCGTTCAATCGTCGATAGGCTCATGGCTGTTTGCGCGCGACTTCCTATTTCGGCTCGGCAAGCGCCAACGGCTTGCCCTCGGAGGTGTAGTTGCGATTCCATTTGGGAATCTCGACGACGTAGTTGCCCGGCTTGGTGATGACGGCCTGGCAGCCAAGGCGCGAATTCAACTGCTGGTCGGCGGCCATGTCCATGCGATCCAGCTCATCGTCGTCAGCTTCACTGATGCCGTTGGCGCCGTCTTTCACCCAGATGTGGCAGGTGGTGCAGGCGCACACGCCGCCGCAGGCGTGATCGAGAAAGATGCCGAAATT
>Ga0182024_10010325_pt1 | contig 19042 bp, 17 predicted proteins | sample P32metaG_FD_120480 | JGI IMG/M metagenome (GOLD analysis project Ga0182024, IMG submission 120480) | Permafrost microbial communities from Stordalen Mire, Sweden - P3-2 metaG (Illumina Assembly) | ecosystem: Environmental > Terrestrial > Soil > Wetlands > Permafrost | place: Sweden: Stordalen... | reverse complement strand
GCGTAGCTGAGCGTGGCCCCCAGGAAACTGCTTTGGTGGTTCAGCCGGGAGGCGGCCGCGTCGCTTTCCTGTTCCGAGCTCAGACGGGCCGGGTCCTTGATGCAGAGATATCCGAGCGACCCGGTGAGGCCGTCGGAAGTCAGCCGATAATCGATCGTGGTGCGTGGGAAGTCCGACTGCTCGGGAACTGCGGCGGGCGTGTAGCTCCATGAACGTTCCACGGGGCTGGATTGTGCGGAATCGGCCTTGGGCGCAGCCGCCAGGAGCACGCGAGGAGCACGCCGCGAATGTCTTGCATGCTTGGGGTGTTGAGCCGCCCGCGCCGGGGTGCAAACCATGGCGGCGAGGGCAACCATCAGGAGAGGATACAGCTTGGGCACCAAAATCTCCGCGGCGCGGTCTCCCGTCAACGGCCGGAGTGGACGGGCGTTCCGGCTGTCATGTTAGGAGAGTACCACATTTGGCGTTTCGCCAAATCAAACGCTGCCGCCTTTCAGTTCTGCCATCCCACGTGGTCGAGGATATTCAGGGAACGCTGGGCAAGCTTGAGCGTTAGGAGAAGAACCCGCGAGGATTAGAGGAAATGGCCGGTAAACCGACGGAACCAGTGGAAGAGCGTGACAGGGACGCCGCTGCGCAACGGGACTACGAGCGGCGCTTTGGACGGCGACCCGAAGGGGTCCCGGGAATCCAACGGCCGGCGGAAGGACGTAGTTGGTGGAACCGCGCCAGCGACGAAGTCTCGGCCTGGTTCGGCAATCCCGGCGCCCTCAGTCGGCGCCAGCGCGACCGGGCGGCCGGCGACCATCGGGGCGAGGGGCCGCAGAGCGATCTCGACCCCGATGCGCGCATCGTCGACGAGGTGAGCAAGCGCCTGACCGAGGATGCCCAGATCAACGCCTCCAAGGTCGAGGTCGTGGCCCGCGCCGGCGAAGTCACCCTGAACGGTACGGTGACCACCGCCGCCGAAAGAGCGCGCGCCGAAGAGCTGGCGGCCGCCGTGGCCGGGGTCAACCAGGTGCAGAACAAGCTGCTGGTGGCGTAGGGGGCGGGCCCTCTCACGGTGGGGAGCTTTCCTCTCGATCCTACGTCGCCACGCGGATCAGCATTTTTCCGGAGTTGCGGCCTTCGAAGAGGCCGATGAGGCCTTCGGGGGCTCTTTCGAAGCCTTCGAGGATGGTCTCCTGATACTTCAGCCGGCCGTTCCTCAGCCAGGTGGTCATGTCGGAGACGAAGGCCTCGCGCAGGTGGAGGAAATCGCCGCCGACGAAGCCCTGCATCCTGACCCGGCCATAGATCAGGTTGAAGAGGCCGCTCACCGGTTCGCCGCCGCCGTTGTACATCGAGATCATGCCGCAGACCGGGATCCGGCCGTGCGCATTCATCCGCGGGAGCGCCGCGTCCAGATGGGCGCCCCCCACATTCTCGAAATAGATGTCGATGCCCTTGGGCGTCGCCGCCTTCAGAGCCTCGCGAAGGGGTTCGGTCTTGTAGTTGATCACCGCATCCAGTCCCACCTCGTCGCGCAGCCACGCCGCCTTGGCGTCCGAGCCGGTCGAGCCGACCACCCGGCAACCCTTGATCTTGGCGATCTGGGCGGCGGCCGAGCCGACCGCGCCGGCGGCGGTGGAGACGAACACCTGCTCCGCATCCTTCAGGGCCCCCACTTCGAGGATGCCGCCGTAAGCGGTGATGCCGGTTCCGCCCAGGGCATGCATATAGACAGTGAGCGGCAGGGCGGGATCGGGTTCGAGCACCGTGACGCCTCGCCCGTCGCTGACAAACCGTTCGCGCATTCCGCCGCCGTGACGGACGAGATCGCCTTGCCGGAACTTCGGATTCCTCGACTGCGTCACCCGGCCGATGCCGCCGCCGATCATCGGCTGGTTCAGCCCCTGGTCGGCGTTGAGCCGGGGCCGCATGTAAGGGTCCACCGACATGATGAGGTTTTGGATCTGGATCTCGCCCTCGCCGGCGTCGGGGGTCGCGACCTCGACGACCGCGAAGTCATCGGGCTTGGCCACTCCAATCGGTCGCTTGACGAGGTGAATCTCACGACTGGCGGCCATGACGGATCTCTCGCTGGCAAAGTGGCCCAACCCCCGGCCTCCATCACAGTTCATAGCCGCGCGAGGGCCGCGCGGCGAGCGCTGTCATCAGAGGCGCTCGAGCCTACCGGCTCGGGGTTTGGCGGCAACCGGCGTGCGTGCAACCGGCCGGGGCCACCAGCCTTGGACCGGCGGCGGCGGAGGAGGCTTGGTCGATCGTCGGCCTTAGCGATCGGCCGGCCGTCAGGCCGAGGATCAGGGCGACGAAGGCGCCCGACGCCAACACCTTCATCACGCTCTCCGAATCGTCCAAGCAACTCAAACGATGCACGCGGCGATTCGGTTCACAGCGTGAGCGTGGCTTGGGCAGGCGAAGGCGGCCCCAGCCTAGGGGGTCGCGGAGCGCCCCAAGCTGACGGTGGTGTGGTAGCCGGCGGCCGCCAGCGCCGTGTAGCCGAAGGCGCCCCGTTTGAGATCGGACGCCAGGGTGTTGGGGGCGCTGCCGCCGCCAAGGCGCGCCCGGTAGACCTGCGTCGCCTCCATGACCCGCATCACGTAGTCGCGGGTTTCCGAGAACGGGATGCATTCGATGAAGTCGACCGGATCGACCGCCGAGCTGCGCGGATCGCCGCAGGACACCGACCACTCGTTGGGTCGGCCCGGCCCGGCGTTATAGGCCGCCGTGGCCATGACGTACGAGCCGCTGAAATCCCCCACCAGCTGGCCAAGATAGGCCGAGCCCAGGCGCATGTTGTAGTCCGGGTCCTCGAGATCGCCGGACCCGTAGTCCATGCCCATGCGCCTGGCGACGGCCGCGGCCGTGCCGGGCATGAGCTGCATCATGCCGCGAGCCCCGGCGCCGGATCGGGCGTGGGCATCGAAGCTGCTCTCCTGACGAACGATGCCGAGTACGAACGGCGCTTCGGGGGCCCCCGGCGCGAACGGCGGCGTGCGGATCGGATAGCCGCGTTCGGGCAGGATGATGTCGCGTTTGGCGGCGTTGCGCACGATGCGCATGGAGATCTCCTGGTCGCCCAGACCACGGGCGAGGTCGACCAACATGGCCTCGTCGGCGGCCGTAGGCAGAACCTCGGAGAGACCGGCGACGAAGCTCCTGAATGTGTCCTTGGCGCCGATAGAGTTCAGCATCCGGGCCGCCTTGATGGCGTCCATGGCCTCGAAGCTGGCCCGGTCGGCGGCGGTGATCACCGGATCGCGGCCGATCGTCAGGACTGCCGAGCCGCCCTTGGTCGCCGCCAGTTGGCCGTAGAAGGTGGTGTTGTATTTCGCTGCCTGGCTGAAGAAGAGCTGGGCGCCGAGGTCATCGCCAGAAGCCTCGGCGGTGCGGCCGCGCCAGTAGAGGGCGCGGCTCTGGGTGAGGGGTGAGGCGCCCAGAGCCTCCAGCTTGGCGAAGTGCCCGTCGGCGAGCCTGGCGTTGCGCAGCTTGGTGAGGGCGATCCAGCCGGCATAGAACTGGGCCTCGGCGGCGTCCGAGCCGGTGGTCAGGCCCGAGTGGGCGGCGGCGGCGTAAGCGGTGCTGGTCTGTCCCTGCTTGAGGGCGGCCGAGATCAAGACGCCGTGCTTCCAGATCCGCTCGGCCGCCGAGCTCACCGGGATTTCGCTGGGCAGAGAGCCCACCAGCGAGAGGGCCTGATCGGCCTGGCCGCGGTCGATCATCGCCAGCACCTGTTCGTAGACGAGGCCGGGCGAGTTGCGCAGCGTGTAGGGGAGGGCGTCGATGAGGCTCTGGGCGTCGCTCGCGCCGCGGCGCACGGCCATGCGCGCCTGCGCCAAGGCCTGCTGGTCGGCGGGAAGTAACCGCAGCATGTCCTCGGCGGCCGAGCCTTGCGGCCCGTAGAGCAGCAGGTCCTCGCGCGCCATGTGGTCGGCGCTGGTGAGCACGCCTCCGAATCTGGCGAGCATCGCATCCTGGGTCTGCTGGTCGCAGATCTGCGTCCGCCACGTCCGGCGGATGAGGTTGGCGGCCGCGGAGACCTGGCCGGTGGCCTGCAGAGCGCCGGCCAGCGCCATCGCCCCGCGCGCCGTCGACGGCGCCTCGCCGCCAAACCAGGCGATGATTCGCGGGGCCGAAAGACCAGAGGCGGCCAGGCCGTTCTCGGCCGCTATCTGCCGGCGCGCCGCCCTGGGCCATCCGTCGAGTTCCGCGCGGGCGGCGTCGGCCTCGGCGAAGCTCATGGAATCCGGAGCGGCGTCGGCCAGGGCCCAGAGGGCGATCTTGCGCGCCGTGGGATCGGCAAGGGCGTTCATGCCCGTCCGAATGCGCGATCCGTCGCCTGATTTGGCGGCGCCCAGCACATCCACCAGCGTCTGACTATCGGAACTGTAGGCGCCGGTCGAAGGCCCGTAGGAACCGTAAGCGGAATGGTAGGCGCCGTAGCTGGCGGGAGGCGTGGCGACCGTCGGGCCCGTCTCCAGCGGCTGCGCGGCGGCGAGGCCGGCGGCGAGCGAGATGGCGCCCGCAAGCAGGGGAGCGCTGGGATGTCCGGAAGCCATTCCTCTCGCCCTCCGCGCCGCCGACCCGACCTTCATCACTCGGGGACTATTAACAAGTTATCAACCACTTGGCGACCGGAGCTTGGAAGAGCGCGAACCTGCCTCGTTTGCGTCCCGACAGCCATCGACATAATGTCAGCGCGTCCGCAAGCCGCAACCCAAGGCGGCGATATCACGGCCTTTTGCATTGGTCATGCCACACCCCCTGTTCCGGGGCGCGATAACCGCCCTGGTCACGCCCTTTCGCGACGGGGCGGTCGACGAAAAGGCCTTCGTCGCCCTGGTGGAACGCCAGATTTCGGCCGGCGTCCACGGCCTGGTTCCGGTGGGAACGACCGGCGAGTCCGCGACGCTCTCGCACAACGAACACGACCGGGTCATCGCACTTTGCGTCGAGGTGGCGGCGGCCCGCGTCCCGGTGATCGCCGGGGCGGGTTCCAGTTCTACCGCCGAAGCGATCGAGCGCGTGCGTCAGGCCGCGAGCCTTGGCGCGCAAGGCGCTCTGGTGGTCACGCCCTATTACAATCGGCCCAGTCAAGAGGGCCTCTACCTTCACTACGCGGCGATCGACGAGGCCGTCGACCTGCCGGTGATCGTCTATAATGTCCCGGCCCGCACCGGGGTCGACATCACCGACGAGACCCTCGGGCGGCTGGCGAAACTGCCCCACATCGTGGGGGTGAAAGACGCCACCGGCGATGTTGCCCGCGCCAGCCTGCAACGGCGGCTATGCGGGGAGGACTGGATCGGCATATCCGGCGATGACAAAAGCGCGCTCGGCTATATGGCGCACGGGGGAAAGGGGTGCATTTCCGTGACCGCCAATGTCGCCCCCAGGGCCTGCGCCCAACTCTACGATGCCTGCATGGGCGGCGACTGGACCCTCGCCCTGGCGCTCCAGGATCGGCTGCTGCGCCTGCACAAGGGGCTGTTCCTCGATGCCTCGCCGGCGCCGACCAAGTTCGCCCTGGCCCATCTTGGGCTGTCGTCGGCGGAGTGCCGCCTGCCGATCGCTCCCTGCGATGAACGCGTGAAGAGCGAGATCCTCGCCGCCATGGCCGAAGCAGGGGCGGACTAAACATCATGCCCGGCGGCCTCATCGCCGAGAACCGCCGGGCGCGTTTCGACTACTTCCTCGAGGAGACCTTCGAGGCCGGACTGGCGCTCACCGGCTCGGAAGTGAAGTCGCTGCGGGCCGGCAAGGCCAACATCGCCGAAGCCTACGCCGCCGTGAACGGACGGACGATCACGCTGGTCAACGCCAACATCCCGCCCTATGGGCCGGCCAATCGCTTCAATCACGAACCGCGCCGGCCCCGGCCGATTCTCCTGCACCGCCGGCAGATCGACCGCCTGATCGGGGCGGTCCAGCGGCAGGGTCGGACGATCGTCCCCACGCGGCTCTATTGGAACGACAAGGGGCTGGCGAAACTCGAGCTGGCGCTGGCCAAGGGCAAGACCGCCCCGGACAAGAGGGCGAACGAAGCCGACCGCGACTGGAAGCGCGAGCAGGGAAGGCTGATGCGGGAGAAGGGGTAGGGTGGTTGTGGCGGGAAGACCCCCTTCGTCTCGGCGCGATAAAGCGCCGAGCCACTTCCCCCAAGGGGGGCAGATAGAACAAGAGCCGCCAGCCCCACCTCTTCATCTTCCCCCTTTGGGGGAAGTACCCGCGAAGCGGGGGAAGGGGGCTTGTCACCCGCGATGATCGAGCGAACGCTGACCTTGGTCATCCCTCGAGAGCAGCTCCCGGGCCCTTGCGAAGATGGCTTCGAACATTTCGGCGGTCAGGCGGCCGGTGTTGGTGTTGAGCCGGGAGCAGTGGTAGCTGTTGATGATCCGGTAGGAGCCGGCTTCGCATTCGCGCCCGTGACCCCCGACGCCGGCAGACCCCGGGAAGCCTAGTGTTTTCATAACATTGCGCCGCGCAACCTCACCGAGGGTGACAATCACTCGCAGTCGAGGAAGGCCGAGGAGCCGGGCGTGGAGGAACGGGCGGCAGGAAGCTTCCTCGACCGGCAGGGGCCGGTTTCCCGGCGGCGCGCAGCGCACGGCGTTGGTGATCACGCAATCGATCAACGTCAGGCCGTCGTCGGGGCGGGCCCGATAGACGCCGCTGGCGAACCCGAACTTGGAGAGCGTGGCGTAGAGCAGCACGCCGGCGTGATCGCCGGTGAACGGCCGGCCGGTGCGATTGGCCCCCGCTCTTCCCGGCGCCAGACCGACGACCAGGAGCCGCGCATCCGGGTCGCCGAACGAGGGCGCCGGCCCGTTGAACCAGGTCGGGTGAAGGCGGCGGTTTTCCTCCCGGTAGGCGACCAGGCGAGGACAGAGGGGGCAATCGCGTTCGGGTTCCGGGCTATAGGGGGCCATGGCCTTCGACCTCGAAGCGGCGCCGATCATCGCCCTGGGCTCTAATCAACAGGGTCCTTTCGCCTCGCGCCAGGATCTGCTGGAAGCGGCCATGGCCCGATTCGCCGCCGCCGGCGTGGCCATCATCGAGCGATCCTCCTGGTGGACTTCCGCCGCCTGGCCCGATGTCACCCAGCCCAGCTTTGTCAATGGCGTCGTTATCGTCGAGAGGAGATTGCCGCCGCGTTCGCTGATGGCCTTCCTCATCGGCCTGGAGGCGGCCTTCGGACGCATCAGGGGCGAGGCCAACGCTCCGCGAACCCTCGATCTCGATCTTATCGCCTACGGGCGGCTGGCGATGAGCGCGCCCGGCCTCGCTCTACCCCATCCCCGAGCCGAGGAGCGCCGCTTCGTCATGGGGCCGTTGGCGCAAATCGCGCCCGATTGGCGCCATCCGGTCAGCGGCGAGAGAGCCGACTGGCTGGCGAGGCATGCCGCCGTCGGACGCGACGCGCACCCGCTTTAGCCCGATAGGCCAAGCGCTTCGAGCAGCGGAGCGAGACGTTTTTCGTAGCGGCGCCGGCGGCCGGGGGAGGCGGCGGAGATGGGCTGGCGGACCTGGGCGGCGCTGGCGGTGCGGACCGCTCTCTGGGTTTCCTGAGGCCGCAGGCAGGCCGGGTCCCAGGCAAGGCCGCAGGCCTGGGTGACCAGCCAGCGAATCTGTGTCTGGGGCGAAGAGATCAGATCTTCGTAACTGACGGGGATGACGCGGCCCGGCAACACCTCGCGCCAGTGGTCCATGACTTCGCGGACCCGACGGTATTCAGCGCCGATGTCGGTCAGATCGTAGAGGGTTTCGGCGCCGGCGGTGAACAGCTGACGCCAGCAGGAAATGCAGGTCTCAAGCGGATCGCGCTGACAGTGGAGGATGACGGCGCGGGGAAACATCAGGTGGATCATGCCCACGTGCAGGTAATTCTCGAGGGTCTTGTCGACGAATCTCGACTCCCCCTTCCACCCCTTGGCGCGGGAGGCGGCGAGATAGGCCTGGGCGAGGCCGCGAACATCGGCCGAAGCCGGGGCCAGGTAGGGGCGGCCGGCCCTGGGATTCTCGAACACCGCCGGCAGGGCGGCGGTCTCGCCAAGACCGACGACATCGCGATGGCTGGCGAGGATCTGCTCGATGAGGCTCGAGCCGCAGCGCGGCATCCCGACGATGAAGATCGGCGCCCGCGGAGTTCTCGCCCCGCCGGAGCGCGCGCGGGTAAACAGGTCAGCAGTGAAGATGGTCTTGATCAGGCGGACAGCCTGGACGTGTTCGCGCGCCGCCGTGTCCGGCGATCGGCCCTTGCCGCCCCCGGCCCCCCGGGTGAGCAGGCGGCGCTTGAGGGCGTTGCCGGCCGCGAAGGCGGCGAAAGCCGCGTCATCCTCGCCGCTGGCCTCGAGGACGCCGCCCAGGCCAAAGGACAGACCGGCGCGAGTGTCGGCATCGATGGCCTCGTCGCTGGCCGCCGTCGCCATGTCGGCAGCCTGAGTTTCATCGATCGCCGAGGGGGCGAGGATCGCCATTCGCGTCAAGGCGGCGAGCCGGCGAGCCGGATCGGCGGCGAGTACACGGTAGGCGTCGATCGCCTCGCGAGTACGGCCCAGCACCGCCAGGCAACGAGCGAGGCCGAGTCGGGCGTCGGCGGCGCCCGGATCGCTGTCGACGGCGCGGCGATAGGCGAGGGCGGCTTCGCGCCAGGAGCCTAGGGTCTCACAGACCGCGCCGAGGTTCTGCTGGGCGTGCGCCAGGGCAGGGCTACGGCGGAGAACGGCGTGGAGGCCGCGCCGGGCCTCTTCGAGCTTCCCCGACCTGATATCGAGCACGGCCAGGAAATAGCGGGCCCTGACGTCATCGGCATCGAGTCCGAGCGCGTGCTCGTAGGCCGCGCGCGCCTGTTCTATCCGACCGGCGCCGACCTGCGACCCCGCCTGATCAAGCCATTGCTCGCGCACTCCGGCGTCGAGGCCCGCGCCGCGGCGCCTACTTGAAGCGATATTCGAACTCCACGCCGTAGGTCCTCGGCGGGGTCAGATCGTAGCTGCTGATGATATCCTCAGGGGGTCCTTGCAGGAGCAAGGTGCCGAGCGCGCCATCGTAGCCCACGGTGTTGAACACGTTGTTGCAGTAGACGATGATATTGTAGCGACCCTTGGCGTCGCTCCAGATCACCCGAAGATTGGCTAGAGTGTAAGGTGGTTGGAGGCTGAAGGGCCGATTGAACACGTCGTCGTAAGTAACGTCCTTCCAGATGACGCTGGCGGAAAAGGTCAGATTGCCCGGCTGGAAGGGTATCGTGTAGAGTGCGTTGAAGGAGATCTTGTTTCTGGGCGCCTCGGGCAGCGTCTGACCGTTGATATTCTGAAGCACCACCCCCGACCCCGCCTTCTGGGTGCAGCCGGCGGTGTTGGCGCCGGGCTCGGTCGCCAGCGGGTCGACGGTATCCTCGATGCATCCGCCGTCGGCGGCGATCTTGGCGCTCAGGAAGGCATAGTCCAGCCGCAGGACCAGGTGGTCGATCGGCCTCCAAACTCCCTCCAGTTCCACTCCGTAGGTGTGGACGAGAGGAAGATTGTAGAGAATGGGGACCAACAAGCCCTGGGCATTTTGTACAGTCAGGGGTACTTGGTCGTCCGTATAATGGTAGTAGAAGGCGGCGCCATTCAGGGTGAACGTCGAACCAAACGTCTTCTTGCCGCCAATCTCGAAGGAATCGACGAATTCGGGCTTGGTCTCCGGGTCCGCCCCGATAGTGTAGGTGGAAAATCCGCCCGACTTGTAGCCTCGACTGTACCTGAAATAGGCCAGCGTGCTCGGATCGGGGGTCCAGTCCAGGTCCGCTTCGCCGGTGACGGCGTTCCAGGCCGCCCCGAGGCTGCGCTGCCAGTTGCCGGTGGCGGTGTTCAGGTAGGCCGTTCCGGTTCCCGGATACGCCCCTGGGGCAACGGCGGCTGCCGTGAGGTCGATGGCGGGCGTGTTCGAGCCAAGAGCCGCCGACGTCAAGAACGGACCGACGAGCCCGGCGTCGTCGAACTCCTCGAACCGCCACAACTGATAACCGAACTTGTGGTCGTCGGTGAAGCGGACGGCGCCGTTGACCTTGAACTGATCGCTGAACCTGTAGCTCACATTCCCGTAGGCGGCGAGGTCGTCATATTTGAGGACCGTGTCCGAGGTCGAGTACGCGCCCTGGGGATTGGGGGGCGCGGGGCAGATAGGCGCGCCGCCGGCGCAGATCGCGCCCAGTCCACTGATGTAGAACGGATTGAACATCTGCGGTTGATTTGGCTCGACTCCGGCATCGACGGGCTGACTATAGTGTTCGTGATACCAGTAGATTCCGAACAGGTATTGAAGCGGAGAATTGCTGGTCGAGGTCAGGTCGATTTCGTGACTGAAGAACCAGTCCCTCTCGGCGAAATAGGTAAGATTGGGGGCTGGGTTGATGGTCAGCGGCGCGCTCCCCGGCGGTCCGGCCAGCTGGTAGGAGGTCACGCCGGCATCGGTCCCGGTGGTGAAATTGAGTTCGTAGTCGAACTGCTGGAAGCCGCCGATGTAGGTCAGATCGACGCCTGGGAAGTGGTAGGTCCAGTTGGTGGCGAAGGCGATGTTGGCTTTCTGATCGTTGGTGGAAGTATATTCCTGGATGAACTCGCGCGGGTTGACGTTGCCGGGGTTGTTGCCGGGAAAAAGGTTGGCGGTCACTGCGTCGGTGGTCACCGAGACGATTGGCGGTCCGCCGGCGCAGCCGGCCCCGCCGGGGGTGGCGGGCACGCCCGCAAGCCCGCAGAGGCCGTAGAAACCGCTCGGCTGAAAGGTCCCGTTGAGAAAGAGATTATCGGGAATGTTCCCGAGGTTCTCGGCGTCATGGTAGTTGGAGTTGAACTCGGCGCTCGAGGCCATCCCCCAGATGTCGAGGTGGCCGAAGTTGGCGGCTAGCTGCGCCTCCAGGTAGTGTTCTGTGCCACTGCTTCCCAGCGCGACATTGCCGCCCTGGGGCGGTCCATCGAGGTTCCGGAAGTAACCTCCGCTGTCGTCGGTGTACATGCCGCCCAGGCGAAACCTGATATTGTCGGTGATCGGCCCAGAGATTACCGCTTCGCCCATGTATTCGCCGTAGTTGGCCACCCCCACGCGCGCCTCCGCGTAGTAGCTGCTTGTCGGTCGCTGGGATGTGTAGAGGATGGTGCCGCCGTCGGAGTTGCTTCCGTGGAGGGTGTTCTGCGGGCCGCGGTCGACTTCGATGTTGCCCACGAACAGATCATCCTTCTGCACGATGATCGCGGCGTTGGCGCCGTAGTAGACGCCGTTGTAGTAGGTCGCCACGGCCGAAGCGGTGGACAGGTTGTCGGTGTTGCGGCCCACGCCGCGAATATAGGGCCGGTCATCGATCGGCGTGTAAGAGAGGCCCGGCGTGAAGTCGGTCAGATCCTGCAACGTCTGGATACCGATCATCGCCCGCTGCTCGGCGCTGAAGGCGGTGACGGCCACCGGCACCGTCTCGATGTTCTGTTCACGCTTCTCGGCGGTCACCACCAACTCGCCGACGGTGGTGTTGGCGCCCTGGGCTTCGGCCGCCGCGGCGGCGGCCCGTAACGGTGTGGCGTAAAGACCCCCAAGGGCGACGAAAACCACGGCGGACGCGCCGCGGAGGAACCTGCTCTTCATGACCCTAGCCTCCCAGACGGATCGCCCCGCTCTGATGGCGGGTGCGATGTGCCGTCACTGAAATAAAACTGCTCCCCAACTGGCCGGACTGTCAACGGCGCCTGACGCAGGGGCATCGGCGGCAAGTATATCTCGACGCTATTTCAGCCGGAGGAACGCGGGCGTCGGTATGCGGCGTTGCACAAAGGCCCCTTGATCGCTACCTTGGAGGCTGATCCCCAATAAATCCGAGAACTCGATTCATGGCCCGCGTCACCGTCGAGGACTGCGTTCAGAAGGTCCCCAACCGCTTCAATCTCGTGCTTCTGGCCGCCAATAGGGCCCGCGCCATCGCCGCCGGCGGCGCGCTCACCATCGGCCGCGACAACGACAAGAACCCGGTCGTGGCCCTGCGCGAGATCGCCGAGGACACGGTCGACGCCAATGAACTGCGCGAGACTCTGATCGGCAGCCTGCAACGCGTCGACGAGCACTCGGAAGCCGAGGAGGAGGCCGAGACCCTGGCCCTGCTCTCCGATCCTTCCCACATGCAGATGAGCGAACAGGAACTGGTGCGGGCGCTTCAGAGCGACCGCGACGGCGGCCAGGAGGAGCGCTACTGAGCCTGGAAGGCGCCGGACCTGTAACGACGACCACAGCGGCGGCGCCGCTCGCCGCCAAGAGCCCCGCTGCGCCGCCGCCGGCGACCAAGCCCGAGCCGCGCAAGCTTCTTCGCCAGTACGAACTCATCGAGCGCGTGCGCGCCTATGATCCCAGCGCCGACGAGGCGTTGATCAACCGCGCCTATGTCTACGCCATGCGCATGCATGGCTCGCAGAAGCGGGCCTCGGGCGATCCCTACTTCGCCCATCCGATCGAGGTGGCCGGCATCCTCACCGACTATCACCTCGATACCGCGACCATCGTCACCGGCCTGCTGCACGATGTGATCGAGGACACCGAGGTGACCCGTGACGAGGTCGCGCGCCTGTTCGGCGAGGAGGTGGCCGAGCTGGTCGAGGGGGTTACCAAGCTCTCGCGGCTGGAAACGACGGCCGACTACAAGCGCCAGGCCGAGAACCTGCGCAAGTTCATCCTGGCGGTCTCCAAGGACGTGCGGGTGCTGCTGGTCAAACTCGCCGACCGGCTCCACAACATGCGCACCCTGCAGTTCATCCGCAATCCGGCCAAGCGCGAGCGCATCGCCCGCGAGACGCTGGATATCTACGCCCCCCTGGCCCGGTCGATCGGCTGCCATCGGATCTGTTCGGAGCTCGAGGAGCTGGCCTTCACCCATCTGAACCCGGTGGCGCGGGACGCCATCATCCGCCGCCTGGATGCGCTGCGGGCCGGGCAGGGAAGGGCGGTGGCGCTCGCCAGCGAAGAGATCGTCGCCAAGCTGGAGGCGGAGGGGATCGCCGCCCGGGTCGTCGGCCGTGAGAAGGGACCGTTCTCGATCTGGCGCAAGCTACAGCGCAAATCGCTTGGATTTGCTCAACTTTCCGACATCTATGCCTTTAGGGTGATCGTCGATACCGAGGACGACTGCTACCGGGCGCTCGGCGTCATCCACCGTGCGTGGCCCAATGTCCCGGACCGATTCAAGGACTTCATCTCGACGCCCAAGCGCAACAACTATCGCTCGATCCACACCACGGTCGTGGGGCCACGAGCCATGCGCATCGAGATGCAGATCCGCACCGAGGCGATGGACAGGGTCGCCGAACAAGGCGTCGCCGCCCACTGGCGCTACAAGAACGAGACCTACGCCTTCGACCCCGAGGCGGCGGCCGAGGCGGCAGCCGGCGGCAGCGATCCTCTGGCCAACCTTCGCCAGCTAGTGCAGGTGCTCGAGCAGGGCGGCGATGCCGAGGATCTGCTCGAGCACGCCAAGCTGGAGATGTTCCTCGACCAGGTGTTCGTCTTCACTCCCAAGGGCAAGCTCATCAGCCTGCCCACCGGGGCCATGCCGCTCGATTTCGCCTATGCGGTGCACAGCGACGTCGGCGATTCCTGCATCGGGGTGAAGATCAACGGCGAGCTTCGACCCCTGCGCACGGTGCTGCAGAACGGCGATGTCGTCGATGTCGTGCGCGGCGGCAAGACCGCGCCGCCGCCGGACTGGAAGAGCCTGACGGTGACCGGCCGCGCCCGCTCGGCGATCCGCCGCCACATTCGCCATTCGGAACGGGACGAATATCAGCGCCTGGGCCGCGCCTCCCTCGAGCAGATCTTCGAGCGCGCCGGCAAACGCATGGCCGATGTCTCCCTGCGTCCGGCTCTCGACCGGTTCGCAGCCGCCAGCGAAGCCGATTTCCTGGTAGCGGTCGGCCGCGGCCAGATCACGCCGGCCCAGGTGCTGGAGGTGGTCTTTCCCGGCCTCAAGGAAACCGAAAAAGCGGCGGCTTCGGCGCGCCGGCGGATCGAGGACGGCAAGGGCGCGCGGTTCTACGTCCGCGGCGGGGGCCTCACCCCTGGCGTCAGTCTGCATTTTGCCCCGTGCTGCAACCCGATGCCCGGCGATAGGATCGTCGGCATCGCCGAGGCGGAAAAGGGCCTCACCATCCACGCCATCGACTGCGTCCAGCTGGCCGCCTTCGAGGACCGCGAGGACCTGTGGCGCGACCTGCAGTGGACGGCGGAAGCCGAGAGCAGCACCCTGTCGGACGCCCGGCTGCACGCCACGGTGCGCGATGCCCCCGGCGTGCTTGGCCAGACCTGCACCATCATCGGCGAGGCCGGCGGCAACATCACCGGCATCAACATGCGCCACCGGCACTCCGATTTCTTCGACGTCGACTTTGACGTCGAAGTGAAGGACGCGCGGCACCTGACCCACATCGCCGCCGCTCTGCGCGCCTGCCCCAGCGTCGAGACCGTCGAGCGCGCCCGCGGCTGAAGGGCGGGAAAGCGCCTTGGGCTACAAGACAATCGGCGGGTTTGCGGGTAAGCAGGCGGGCGATGACCACTGACCAGGTTCTGGCCGAATTCAAAGCCGTTGGCGCCCTTCGGACCGGCCATTTCATCCTCTCTTCTGGCCTTCACAGCGGCCTATTCCTGCAGAAGAATCTGGTTTTCATGCATCCCGAGCGCTGCGAGCGTCTGTGCCGAGCGCTGGCGGGGGCGATCACGGCGCGATTCGGACCCGTTGACCTCTGCGCATCGCCGGCGGTGGGGGCCATCATCCCAGGCTACGAGACCGCCCGGCATCTGGGCGTCCCCTCGATCTACGTCGAGCGCGAGTTCGGCGCCTTTCGCTTGCGCCGCGGCTTCGAGATCCCGGCAGGCGCGCGGGTGGCCATGGTCGAGGATATCGTCTCCACCGGGGTTTCCTCGCGCGAATGCGTCGAGGCGATCCGCGCCGCGGGGGGCAACGTGGTCTGCGCCGCCTGCATCGTCGATCGCTCGGGAGGCCGCGCCGATCCGGGCGCGCCGATGATCGCCCTGGCCCGCCTGGATATTCCCGCCTACGAGCCTGGCGATCTGCCGCCGGAGCTGGCGGCGATCCCGGCCCAGGAGCCCGGCAGCCGCAGGCTTTCCGCATGAGCGGTGTTCGCCTTGGGGTGAACATCGACCACGTGGCGACCATCCGCAACGCCCGCGGCGAGAGCTATCCCGACCCTGTCCGCGCCGCCGAACTCGCCATCCAGGCCGGCGCCGACGGCATCACCGCCCATCTGCGCGAGGATCGGCGGCATATTTCCGACGCCGACATCATCGCCCTCACCGCCCTGACCCGTCGGCGCGGCCGGCCGCTCAACCTGGAGATGGCAGTCACCGATGAGATGCAGTCGATCGCCCTGGCCCATCGCCCGCACGCCGCCTGCCTGGTGCCCGAACGCCGTGAGGAAGTCACCACCGAGGGGGGCCTGGATGTCGCCCGCGGCTACAACAAGATCGCACCTGTGGTCCAGACCCTGAAGGCGGCCGGCATCCGGGTCTCGCTGTTCATCGAGCCGGCCCGCGCCCAGCTCGAGGCGGCGAAGGCGGTCGGCGCCCAGGTGGTCGAGCTCCATGCCGGCGCCTACTGCCTGGCGGTGCGCGAAGGCCGGGCCGAGGCGGAAGTTCCTCTGCGGGCGCTAAAGGAGGCCGCGGCTCTCGCCGGGTCGCTGGGGATGGAGACGCACGCCGGCCACGGCATCGATTTCGAGACTGTCGCCGCGATCGCCGCGATCCCCGAGGTCGCCGAGCTGAACATCGGCCACTTCCTCATCGGCGAGGCGATCTTCACCGGCCTGGAGGCGGCGATACGCCGGATGCGAGGCCTGATGGACGAGGCTCGTCCAAGTGCGCGCGGCGAGGCCGCGGCTTGATCATCGGCATCGGCTCCGACCTCACCGACATCCGGCGCATCGAACGGACACTCGATCGTTTCGGCGAACGGTTCATCAATCGGATCTTCACCCAGACCGAACGCGCGCGCTCCGAGCGCCGGGCCGGCCGAGCCGCTAGCTACGCCAAGCGCTTCGCCGCCAAGGAGGCGTGCGCAAAGGCGCTGGGCACCGGCATGCGGCGGGGCGTGTTCTGGAAAGACATGGGCGTGGTCAACGCCAGATCCGGCCAGCCGACGATCAGCCTTACCGGCGGCGCGGCGCAGCGGCTGGCCTCGATGATCCCCGCCGGCGCCCGGGCGTCAATCCATGTTTCGCTGACCGACGACCATCCCTATGCCCAGGCTTTGGTGGTCATCGAGGCCATTCCCGGCCAGGGCGCCGTGCTTGCCCCTGGCGCGGCGAGCGTCTAGCAACCGCCCCTCGACTTAGCCGCCTCCGAAGGCCTCTTCTCCATGACCGATGCGCCTTCCGCCAGGCCGAAGACCGACAAGAAGCCGGGCGCGGTCGGCGAGACCGTCGAGATCGTCAAGACGGTGGTCTATGCGCTCCTGATCGCGCTCGTCATCCGGGTGCTGCTGTTCCAGCCCTACACCATCCCTTCGGCGTCGATGGAACCGAACCTCTACCAGGGCGACTACATCATCGTCTCCAAGTGGTCATACGGCTACAGCCGCAACTCGATCCCGTTCAGTCCGCCGATCTTCGGCGGCCGACTGTTCTTCCGGCCGCCGACGCGGGGCGACATCATCGTCTTCAAGCTGCCCAGGGACGGCCACACCGACTACATCAAGCGGTTGATCGGCATGCCAGGCGACCGCATCCAGATGCGCGCGGGATACCTCTTCATCAACGGAAAGCCTTTGGGCGAACAGCTCGTCAGAACCACCGTCTCCGATGACCGCGGCCTGCCCGAGCGCGTCGAGTGGGTGCGCGAGACCAATCCCGAGGGCCGCAGCTATTCAACGCAGGTCCACGGGCGCAGCGAGGCGGCGGACAACACCGGCGTCTACGTCGTGCCGCCCCACTGCTACTTCATGATGGGCGACAATCGCGACAACTCCGCCGACAGCCGTTTCGACCCGGGCCTGCCGCCCGAGGATTCCCGGCTGGGAGGCTGCGGCTGGGACAGCAGCCTGGATTCGGCGGTCAACTACGACACCGGCGTCGGCTTCGTTCCCGAGGTCAATCTTGTCGGCAAGGCGCAGATCATCATTCTGTCGTGGAGCGAGAACGCCTCGATCTTCAAGCCGTGGACCTGGTTCCTCGACATTCGCCCCGGCCGGTTCTTCCGCCTGTTGAAATGACGACGACCGACCGGGCCGCGGCCGTCGCCGTGCTCGAGCAGCGCCTGGGCCACGCCTTCGTCGATCGCGAGCTTCTCGAACGCGCCCTGACCCACGCCAGCGTCGCCCGCCCCGCCGGCCACGCCGGTCACAACGAGACGCTGGAGTTCCTCGGCGATCGTGTGCTTGGTCTGCTGGCGGCCGAGGCGCTGGTGAAGGCCAACCCCGCCTGGCGCGAGGGGGAGCTCAGCCGCCGGCACGCCGCCCTGGTGAGCGGCGCGAGTTGCGCGCGGGTGGCGCGGAGGCTCGATCTGGGTCCGGCCCTGCGTCTGGCCGGCGGCGCCTCGCGGCAGGGGGGCCGCGATCAGGATCGCATTCTGGGCGACGCCATGGAGGCGGTGGTGGCGGCGGTGTTCCTCGACGGCGGCCTCGAGGCGGCCAGGGCGTTGTTCGCCGCCGCCTGGAGCGAGGCGATGGCGCTGGCGCTTGGCGAACAGGCCAAGGACGCCAAGACCGCCCTCCAGGAATGGGCCATGGCCCAGGGACTGCCGCTTCCCGTCTATTCCCTCGTCACCCGCTCCGGCCCGGCCCACAAGCCGATGTTCATCGTCGAGGCGCGGGTCGCCGGTTATTCGCCGCAGATAGGCGCCGGCGCCTCCTTGAGGTCGGCCCAGGCCCAGGCCGCCGGGGCCCTGCTGGCGCGGAAGGGCGCGACGCCATGACGCGGGCCGGCTTCGTCGCGGTGATCGGGGCTCCCAACTGCGGCAAGTCGACGCTCGTGAACCGCCTGGTCGGCTCCAAGGTCTCGATCGTTACCCGCAAGGTCCAGACCACGCGGTTTCCGATCCGCGGTGTGGCCGCGGAGGGCGAAAGCCAGATGCTGCTCGTGGACACGCCGGGCATCTTCGCCCCCCGGCGGCGTCTGGACCGGGCCATGGTCGGCGCCGCTGTCCGGCACGCCCGGGAAGCCGACATCGTGGTTCACCTTGTCGATGCGAGCAGCGGCCAGGTGGCGCTCGCGGACGCTGGTCCCCCCGAGGGTTTGATTCGGCCGGCGAACGAAATGATCCTGGCTTTGAACAAGATCGATCTTAAGCCCCGGGATGCTTTGCTTCCCATCACGCAAGCGTTGTTCGGCAACGGCGCCTACGGTGAGGTGTTCATGATCTCGGCCCTGGACGGCGACGGGGTGGCGGCGCTCAAGAGCCGTCTGGCCGCCCTCATGCCGCCTTCACCGTGGTTCTACCCGCCCGACCAGACCGGCGACCTGCCGGTGCGCATGCTGGCGGCCGAGATCACCCGGGAAAAGCTGTACGACCGCGTGCACCAGGAGCTGCCCTACGCGGCTGGAATCGAGACCACGAACCTCCAGGAGAAGGCCGACGGCTCCATCCGCCTCGAGCAGACGATCTTCGTCGAGCGCCAGGGGCAAAGGGCGATCGTGATCGGCCGCGATGGCCAGACCCTCAAGTCCATCGGCCAGGCCTCCAGGCGCGAGCTGGCGGCGATCCTGGACCGACCGGTGCATCTGTTCCTGCACGTGAAGGTCAAGGAAAACTGGTCGGAGGACCGCGGCCTCTACAAGGCCATGGGCCTGGACTTCGACGCCTGAGAATGGAATTCGACGACGACGCCTTCATCCTTTCCGCCCGGCTCCATGGCGAGGCGGGCGCCATCGTCGAGTTCCTGACCGCTCGCCAGGGCAAGTTCGCCGCCCATGTCGCCGGCGGCGCCTCGCGGCGAATGCGGCCGTTCATGCAGGCCGGGGCGCGGGTGCTGGCCAGCTATCGCTCGAGGGTGTCCGAGCAGCTGGGTTCGGTGCGC
>Ga0182024_10010324_pt1 | contig 19043 bp, 15 predicted proteins | sample P32metaG_FD_120480 | JGI IMG/M metagenome (GOLD analysis project Ga0182024, IMG submission 120480) | Permafrost microbial communities from Stordalen Mire, Sweden - P3-2 metaG (Illumina Assembly) | ecosystem: Environmental > Terrestrial > Soil > Wetlands > Permafrost | place: Sweden: Stordalen... | reverse complement strand
TCCCGCCCGCTGTTGGCCCGAGCCGCGCGCGAAAGATTGGCCCGCTTGGGATATTCAAAGGTCAGCGTCGAAGTCGCCGACGGCTCGCAAGGATGGCCGGCCGCGGCGCCGTACGATGCGATTCTGGTGGCCGCTGGCGCTCCTGCCGTTCCCGCGCCGCTGATCGAGCAGCTCGCGCCCGGCGGACGACTGGTGATTCCGATTGGCACCCGCGAAAATCAGCAACTGCATTGCATTCGCAAAATTGACGGCCGAATCGAGGACCAACAGATGTTTGCTTGCCGCTTCGTACCGCTGGTCGGGCGCTATGCCTGGCCCGACGTGACCCGCTCATGACCGACTCGGCGCCCGAACTTTCGATCATCATTCCGTCATTCAATGAGCAGGCGCGCCTGCCGCCGACGCTGGAGCGCATTTACGATTTTCTGTCGTCTCGCGACGAGCAATTGCGCACCACCGAAGTCATCGTGGTCGATGACGGCTCCACGGACGCCACCGCCGCACTGGCCCAGGACTGGATCAGCCATTTTCCGAACCTGCGGGTGGTTTCCAACAGCCGGAACCGAGGCAAAGGCTTCAGCGTGCGCCACGGAATGCTGGAAGCCCGCGGGCGGATCACTCTGTTTACCGACGCTGACCTGTCCACTCCCATCGAGGAAATGGATAAGTTGCTGAACGCCTTGCGCACCCATGACGTGGCGATTGGTTCGCGCGCGCTGGATCGCACCATGATCGAGATCCGCCAATCCCGTATGCGCGAGCTAGCCGGGATTATTTTCAATGGCTTCGTGCGCCTCTCCACCGGACTGCCTTATCTGGATACCCAGTGCGGCTTCAAGGCATTTCGCCGTGAGCGAGCGCGCATCTGTTTCGAGCAGCAGCGCAGCGAACGTTTCGGCTTCGATCCGGAGCTGCTCTATCTGGCGAAACGCCACGGACTTACCTGCGCCGAAGTGCCGGTCCGCTGGGCTCACGATGCGCGGACGAAAGTGAACGTGGTCAGTGACAGCATCGACATGTTCTTCGAGCTGCTGCGCATCCAGTGGAATAACTTGCTGGGCCGCTACCCTCGCGCGAAGCAAAGCTAGGCACCGTTCTCGCGCATCCGCCGCCGGCTATCGACACCCGCGGCTGTTCCCTTGTAACCTTGCGCTGTGAACGCTCGCGAGCTGGCCAATCACATCTGCGAAGTGCTGCGCCAGAATGACTTTCAGAGTTACCTGGTGGGCGGCTGCGTGCGCGACCTGATTCTGCACCGCCCGCCCGCGGATTACGATGTCGCCACGGACGCCACCCCGCAGCAAGTCGGGGCCATCTTTCCCGAAGCGTTAGGCGTGGGCGCGCAATTCGGAGTGATGCTGGTTCCCGATCCGCAGCGCGACGCCGATTCCCCGTTGGTGACCGTGGAAGTGGCTACGTTCCGGTCGGACATCGGATATTCCGACGGGCGCCATCCAGACCGCGTCGTCTACACCACCTCCGCCGAGCAGGATGCGCGTCGCCGGGATTTCACGATCAACGCGCTGTTCATGGATCCCCGGAAAGACGAAGTTCTGGATTTCGTTGGCGGCCAGAATGATTTGCGCGCCGGCGTGGTGCGGGCGATCGGCGATCCGGTGACGCGCTTCCGCGAGGACAAGCTGCGCATGCTCCGCGCGGCGCGCTTCGCCGCCCGCTTTGGCTACGTAATTTCGCAGTCCACGTCCGTGGCTATCACCGGCATGGCCGCCGAAATCCAGCAGGTATCCGCGGAGCGTATCCGTGATGAGCTTACCAAGATTCTGACGGAAGGCTCGGCCCGCCGGGGGGTTGAGCTGCTCGACGCCCTGGGGCTCCTGCTGGTGGTGTTACCCGAAGTCGCCGCGACCAAGGGGGTGGAACAGCCGCCGCAATATCACCCGGAAGGGGACGTGTGGATGCACACCCGCATGATGCTCGAACAAATGCCGGCGGGGTGCTCGCCGACACTCGCCTGGGGCGTCCTATTGCATGATGTGGGCAAGCCGCCGACCTTCGCGCCGCCGGCAGGACCGAATGGCCGGATCCGCTTCGATGGCCACGCGGAAATCGGTGCGCTGATGGTGGAGGCGATCTGCAAGCGCCTGCGGTTTTCCAATAGTGACGCCGCTCAGATCGTCGCGCTGGTTGCCAACCACATGAAGTTCAAGGATGCCGCGGCGATGCGCCCGGCGACTATGAAGCGGTTCGTCCGCATGGATCGCTTTTCGGAGCATCTGGAGCTGCACCGGGTGGATTGTCTCTCCAGCCACCGGATGCTGAACAACTACGATCTGGTGACGCGGTTCATTGCCGAGACGCCGCCCGAGGAGGTCCGCCCTCCCCGCCTGCTGACTGGTACCGATCTGAAAGAGCTGGGGTTTCGTGCCGGCCCGGTATTCCGGGAGATCCTGGCCGCTACGGAGGATGCTCAGCTGGACGGCCGGTTGCGCACCCGGGAGGAAGCCTTGGCGTGGGTAAAGTCCAATTTTCAGCCGGCTGGGGAGGATGCGGCCACCCATAATTAGCGACCAAGTGTTTCTCAGGGCCGGTCTTTTGTTCAAGAAGAGATACTTAATCGGTGTTATTGAGTTACTAAGTTCTTTTTGAGCATAGATATACAAAAATATCAAAAATACTTAAGCGTACTACGCTAAACTTGCCTTATATTCGGAGCAGCACCAGTTGAACCTATTTCGCTCCTCCCGGCATCTAATTTTCTGTCGCTAGTCTTTTCTAGAGTTTATCGGGGGCCTCAGATGGCTGAGAAAATCACTTTTATTCCAAATGAACTACCGATCTTACCGGTCCGCGACACGGTTTTGTTTCCCGGCGCAGTGATGCCTCTTACCGTTGGCCGCGAGAGCTCGCTGGCCCTTTTGGAGTCACTGGACGGCGAGAAACTGCTGGGAGTGGTCGCGCAGCTCGATCCTCGGATTGAGGATCCCCAGGGGACGGACCTGCACACCGTTGGCACCATCGGCAAGGTGCACAAAATGGTGCGCATGCCTAACGGCAATACGGTTGCCTTTCTGGAAGGCATTGAGCGCCTGCGAGTGACTGAGATTCTGGGTGTGAAGCCGTTCTTGCGTGCCAAGATCGAACGCCAGCCGGACGTCGAAGCGGAAGTGGATTCCGAGCTGACCGCGCTGGTCCGTAACGCCCAGGAAGTGTTCCGCGAAGTAGTGGCTCGCTCGCCGCAGCTTTCCGACGATCTGCAAACCGTAGTGCTGAATATCGAGCCGGCCGGCCGCTTGGCGGACTTCATCGCCGGCACCCTGCCGTCGCTTTCCACCATGCTGCGCCAGGAATTGCTGGAAACCTTCAGCGTGCGCAAGCGTTTGGAAGCGTTGAGCCGCGAGCTGTCCAAGGAGCGTGAGGTTCTGGACCTGCGCAACAAGATTCAGGAGCAGGTGCAGGAGCAAGTGAATCAGAGCCAGCGGGAGTTCCTGCTGCGCGAGCAGATGAAGGCGATTCAGAAGGAATTGGGTGACGGCGACGATAGCCAGGCGGATGTCGACGAACTGCGCAAGAAGGTCGAAGACTCCGGCATGCCCGCCGAAGCCAAGAAGGAGTGCGAACGCGAACTCAAGCGCCTGGCGCGGATGACCTCCGCGTCCGCCGAATACATGGTCGCGCGCACCTATCTGGAGTGGATGACCTCGTTGCCATGGAATAAAACCTCCGGCACCGAAGACATCAACATCGCTAACGCCGAAGCGATCCTCGAAGAGGATCACTACGACATCAAGAAAGTAAAACAGCGCATTCTGGATTACCTGGCGGTGAAGAAACTGCAGCCGGGAATGAAGGGACCCATCCTGTGCTTCGTTGGCCCTCCGGGCGTGGGCAAAACGTCGCTGGGTAAATCGATTGCCCGCGCGCTAGGACGCAAATTCGTGCGCATCTCCATGGGAGGAATGCACGACGAAGCGGAAATTCGAGGCCATCGCCGCACCTACATCGGGGCGCTGCCGGGCCAGATCATTCAAGGTCTGCGCCGCGGCGAAACGCAGGACCCGGTGTTCATGCTGGACGAGGTGGACAAACTCGGCAGGGATTTCCGCGGCGATCCGTCCGCGGCGTTGATGGAGGTGCTCGATCCGGAACAGAACTCAACGTTCCGTGATCACTATCTCGACGTTCCATTCGATCTTTCCAAGGTGTTGTTCATCACTACCGCGAACTCGATCGACCCGATTCCGGGGCCGTTGCTGGACCGGATGGAGATTCTCGAACTCGCCGGCTACACCGAGGAAGAGAAAATCCACATCGCCAAGCGCTATCTGATCCCTCGCCAGACCGCCGAACATGGCGTCAAGCTGGGCGAGCAGCTCGAATTCACTGACGAGTCGTTGCACGAAATAATTCACAGCTACACGCGAGAAGCCGGAGTGCGCAGCCTGGAACGCCAGATCGCCACCCTGGTGCGCAAGCAAGCGCGGCGGCTGGCCGAAGGCAAGACCGACGCACTGGTGGTCACGGCGGAAGTGGTCCGGGAAGCGCTGGGTCTCTCACGCGTGCACGTCGAAAAAGAAGTGGAACAGCGAGTCGAGCGGCCGGGAACGGCGATCGGACTGGTCTGGACCCCCGCGGGCGGCGATATCGTATTCATCGAAGCCAGCAGCATGCGCGGCGGAAAGCAGTTCACGATGACCGGGCACCTCGGCGAGGTGATGCAGGAATCCATGCGAGCGGCGCTCTCGTGGGTTCGCTCCAACGCCGGGCGGTACGGCATCGATCCGGACTTCTTCCGCAAGCAGGACATCCACATCCACGTTCCGTCGGGGGCCATCCCGAAAGACGGCCCATCGGCTGGAGTGGCGATGGTAACTGCGCTGGTTAGTTTGCTAAGCGGCCGGGCGGTTCGTCCGCGAGTAGCGATGACCGGAGAAATTTCTCTCTCCGGGATCGTACTTCCGGTGGGCGGGATCAAGGAAAAAGTTCTCGGCGCAAAGCGTGCCGGGATTAAGGAAATCCTGCTGCCGGCGGAGAACGAACCGAACGTGAAGGAGGACTTGCCGCCTGATCTGCTGGAAGGGCTCCAAATCCACTTTGTCCATACGGCGGACCAAGCGCTCGAACTTGCCCTGGGCAAGATTGAGCATCCCGTGCGGCCCCTAACGGGGGGCGGGAGCGCCCGTCAGGACCGGCCCGTAGTGCCTCCGGTACACTAAAACCGGAGGGGTTGCAGGGCCGCAAAACGACGCAATGACTAGGACCAAGGGCTCGGAGAAATCTCCGAGCCCTTTTATTTTCTGGGGACGACGGCCACTTTGATTCAGCGTGGTGCGGCTGCTCACATTTTTACTGGCGAGCTGTGGGTGCGAACGCAGTCCAGCGAAAGCGACGTGACCAAACACCGCATCCGGGAGTTTTTCATAGGCATCTCCTTACTGATGGAGATTTTGAAAATGTTTTTCGGAGCTTCGTGGCCGGTGTGCGAGCCGATTGAGCACTCCTGCTTGGGTGACCTGCGAACCTCGCTGCGGTCATCTTAGTAAGCGAGAAATCAATGATTGTGCCCTCATCGGGACAGCAGCACGGAAAACGGAACTCGAAAAATGGAGGGTGTTTCTGACTTGATTTCATCGTTGGGGGATAGCAGTTGCGTGGGCTCGCGCAATCGCGTAGAGCTAGTGCGGTCCATATTTTCACCGAATCGAGCAACTACCTAAACTCACGATGGAGTGAAGCAGGTCTGAGTTCTTTCCATGGGTTACACACCACGCCAAATCGCGGTACGCGCGCAGGAAACGGCTTGGCGGATGCTCTCGACACTCGATCGGGAACACGTCGTCTTGCGCTTCGTCGAATCCTACGTGCGGGAAAACAATCGTTTGGGCATTCGCGCTCAAGCCGAAAATCACCGGGAATTTCTGGAAACGATCCGGCGGGAATGCCTGCTGGAGATGGTCACCCACCTGGATTCCGAACTCCCCAAACGGCTCGGTTTTCTGTCGCGTAGTCCGGCCAGGGCCGCCCGCGGCAAAAAGACCGGCAAGAAAGACGGGAAGGCGCCGGCGCGAAGGTCCGCAGCCAAGGCTAGGTCCAAAACGGCGCGGCAACTCATTGCCGAACGCCAAATCCTGGAGCTCTTCCGGGAGGAGTTTTACGTGGCGCTGGGAAAGGCGCTGCACTGGGACCAGGAAGATCTCGATGCCTTCTGGCGCGATCGGGAGGTGTACGAGAGGCTCAAACCACCCGAGAAGAGAAAGCTTGGGCGCGGCAAGTTTGCAGCGCTACCCAGCGGCCCATTTGCCGATCGCTGCGGTTTCCTACTGGATCCTTCGTTGCTGGAGTTCGCGCGCCGCGCAGCCGCCCGGTTCCGAATCGAGCTTCACACCCTGGCCAGCGCGATCCTCGCTGCCTCGTTCGTCCGCCGCCGCGACAACTAGATCTCCGTGGCCGTCGGGAATCTGACAGAATTTGGGCCGAGTCCAGAACGCACGGCCGGGAGGGTCAAGCGTTTCGAGAACCGCACGTGGTGGTTTCATCTTTGGCGTCACGCCGATACGTGCCCACGTTGCTTCTGCTATTCTCGCTACAGGTGCTGCCCAACTACATCTACGTCTTCTATTTTCTGGTACTTCAGCAGATTCTGCAGGGGTGCGCCTCGCTGTGGAGCGGCATCGGGTGGTTTCGCATGGTCCGCCAGCGCCTGGAACAGCATGGCGGATTTTACGCGCCGCAGGTGGCGGTGATTTGTCCGTGCAAGGGTGAAGAGCTGGGGCTGGAAGAGAATTTGACGGCGCTCGCGCGGTTTGATTATCCCAACTACGAACTTTTTGTTCCCGTCGCTTCGAATACCGATCCGGTGATGCGCGTCATCGCGCGCGTGCAAAACGGTACGAAGCTGAAAGTCCATACCATCGTGGCCGGGCCTCCGGAGCAGACCAGCGAAAAGGTGAACAACCTGATCAAGGCGGTGGAAGCGATCCCCGAAACGTTCGATGTTTTGGTTTTCACCGATTCCGATGCGCGGCTCAGCCGCAACTGGCTCACAAAACTGGTGGCGCCTCTGGGCGACCCCCAGATCGGCGCGGCCAGCACCTACCGCTGGCTGATTCCCACCCCGCGCGATGGCAAGAATTCGCTGGCCGGTGCGCTGGCGTCCGCCTGGAACGCCGCGGTGGTAACGGTGCTGGGCACGCCGAAGCGAAACTTTTGCTGGGGCGGAGGCACGGCGATCCGCCGGCTAAAATTCATCGAGATTAATGTGCTGGGATTCTGGGAAGGTTCGGTCAGCGACGATTGGTCGATGACCATGGCGCTGCGAAGATCGAACGAGACGATTCTGTTCGTGCCGGAATGCCTGGCGCCATCGCCGATCGCGGTCACCTGGGGCGAGATGCTGGAGTTCACCACGCGGCAGCTCAAGATCACCCGGGTGTACGATCGCGGCACCTGGAATATGGCCGCGCTCGGGCACGTGTCTTATTGCATTACCGCGCTTTACGCGACCCCGGTGATCCTGATGGAAATGATTAACGGAGACCCGTGGAGTCAGCTGGCGTTGGTCGCGCTGATTGTTCCGCTGCTATCGGCGGCAAAAGGAGCGCTGCGCTGGGTGGCCGTTTCCGATGTGCTGCCGGAATGGAAGAAACCGCTGGGAGACTGGAGCTGGGCGTGGATCGTGCTTCCGGCGGTCGTTCCGGTTCTGGTGACTTGCAACGTGCTGGCCGCGCTGGTTAGCAGAAAGATATGCTGGCGCGGCATTCGCTACGAACTTATTTCCCCGAATCAAACTCGAATTCTGAATCGGCCGTAACTTCAAAAATAGTTGCAGCGGCTCTTTGTGGCGGCGGAGAAACGAGTGACTGTTCAGTCGTGGTTGGCGAGGATCCCGCTGCCCGCGCTGGGAGTTGCCGGCTCCTGGCGGAAGGCCCGGTGAACTCGATAGAGAAGGAACGACGTGGCGGCACCCACTGGGATGGTTAGCCACCAGCCGGTGTTCCACACGCCTGCCGGGCCGATGGTGAACCAGAAGAAAAGATCAAAGCGCTTGGGCCCGGACTCCGCAAACTTTTCTCCCCAACGCCCCAGAACCAACATCTCCAGAACAGTTAGCACCGTGCCGACGATCACCCAGGGGGCGGGAGTTTCCCAGTGAGCGATTCGGGCGATGGTTCGCAGGAGCAACGCGGCGAGGAGCGATGGTGCAGCGCCGAGCAGCAAACCGTAAAAACAGAAGACCAAAACGGCGAAGCCGGAGGGCGGAGAAAAGTTCAGAACGCCTGGCGGGGCGGGACTGCGAACCCACATTCCCACGCTCATGAATACCGAACCGATGATCCAGGCGGCCATGTAGTAAGCGAGCCAGCCGCTGCGGGTCATATTCGCCGCGCGATTTTGGGGAAATCAACCCACACTTTTACGCCGCAGAAGTGCGAGCCTTCGGTGCAAATGGGTGTGCTGACGCCGGCGCGGAGATAACACGGCGGGCCGATGTAACGCTCGAGCACCGGAAAAATAGACCTCACCTGCGCCACTTCCTCCATCGACGCCTGATAAATTTCTTCCTGGGCGTTGAAGCAGGTGCGCATGGTCCACTTGTGCAAGAGATGCAGGAGCGAGCCGGATTCGTAGAGTCGAATACATTTCGCGTTCGGCAGGAGGTACAGCGCAAATTCGGCGGACACTCCGCGATCGAGCAATTCATTTTTGGCGGCCCAGGCTTCGGCCATCGCGCGTTGGTAAATTTCCCGGGCGCGCGGGTCGCTCGCAATCAGCATCGGCACCACCACGTCAGGTTCGCGGGTATCCGCCAGGGTCAGCAAAGGCCGCGAACCGGGGACCATGCGATGGCGCTGGTCCTGGCTGTCCGCGGTATGGCTGATTTTCTTGGCGAAAGTGAAATTGGCGTGTTGCAGCGCGCGCATGGCTGGGGAATGCACGCCGATGTTGAGCGTCTCGCGGCGATATGGGTTGCGCGCGGGATTCAGCAGCAGATCGATCGCCTCGCTGTCCGGGCATGCGGCGGCGGTGAGCCCGATCACCGCGCGATACGCATCGGCCATTACTTCGAGCGCCCGCGGCGAATAATCCACCAACTGGGAAATCTGCCCGCCAAGTTTCGCGTCGAATTCGCGGGCAAACGCGTCGGCCGCGCCGCGCGGGTGCTGCCATTCCGGGAGATCTTCACAAGCGTCCGCGGGAAACCGGTCGAAGAATTGCGGATCGAGTTCACGTACCCGCGCAACCATCTCGCCGATCACGATGCGCGCTTCGATGGGGGTGTCGCTGGCGCCGACCATGCGCCACAGGCGGTGCAGCACGATCCCCGAGATGGTGTGCACCATGGTGGTGGAGGCAGCCACCGGCAAAACGTATCGCGCCACTTCAATCGCGCGGCGCTCGGTCTGCTTCTCCACTTTCTGTACGCGCTGGGGATGCGCGAGCGGGCCGACATGCCAGATGTCACCCAGAATTTCGCGCGCGGCCGGCTGCAGCAGGGTGGTCAATTCGCGGTAGTAATCCCAGGCTCGCGCAATCGCCCGCTGGTAGATTTCCCGCTCCGCCGGTCCAAAGCTCGGACTTTCTGGCGGGATGTAGGCTTGCGCGCGGTCCAGCCGAACGTAGCGTTGGCTCTGCTGCTCGGAATTATAGAATGGATGGGCGTGCAGGAAGGACCACACGAATTGCCGGCTTACATTTTCCAGGCCGAACTCAAAATGGGCGTGCTGATAAACGGTGTGATGGCCGCCGTAATACGTTGCCGCGCCGATATTGATGCGCTGCTTTTCGGTGATCTCTTCGGGGCCGATCACCCGGGTGGAATAGCAGGTGCGCGCGGCGGCTATCGCGGAATCAAAGGGATGAGCGAAGGCATTGCGCAGCGTGACTCGCGGAACGGACGCATCGATCGAAGCGGGATCGGGATTTCTGGCCGAAGCTGTCGCATTAGTCCACATTCGCGCAGGCATTGTACACCGAGGCGAACCTCTACCACAGTCCGCCTCGATGAATTCAACGAAAGGAAAGGCCCCGCGGCGCGGTTACTTTTTTGCCGCCGCAGTTGCGGGGGCAGCCTTGGCGTATTTTTTCTGGAAGCGTTCGACGCGGCCGGCGGTATCGATGAGCTTTTGCTTGCCGGTGAAGAACGGATGGCAGTTGGAGCAGATTTCCACCTTGATCAGGTCGCCGCGATGGGTCGAGCGGGTCTGGAAGGTGTGGCCGCAGGCGCAATGCACCGTGACGGCGTGATAATCGGGATGAATTCCTTCTTTCATGGGGAGGCTCCTAGCGCTCGCGCCGGTCTGCGCGGCATCTGGGTTATCCCAGACATAAAAACCGCGTCGCTAGGCGCACTAGCAAACCATGATTATACGCCATTTCCTCAACGTTTGCCCGGCATAAATGGCTAGGAGATGAAGGCGCAACCGACGCGCAACCGGCCGCCCTCGGCTTTGGTTGCGTACATCTGCTTTAGGCACACGCGGACGGGTGGAAGAATCGGAACGTGCAATGTGGCGTAGAACTGCGGCGGCAATTCCTCGGTGTCGTCCACCAGTAGAGCCACTCCGCCATAACTCAGATCGAGCACCATCGCCGTTTTCTGAGGTTCCGAAAGCGTGGCGCTGGCGCGGGTGCCTACCAGTGAGACCCGCTCCCACTTGCGGCGTTCCGAGTACGATGGCGCCGGCTGCGGCACGGTACGAGGCACGGCGCTGGTCGGCGCAGCGACTGGTGCCGGCGGCAGGGCTACTGGAACAGGCCTGGGAGCGGCTGGTTTCACTGCCAGTGGAACAGGCGGAGCGGTTTCCCGGGCCTGGGGAGTTTCGATGGGGATCACCCGCGAGGTGTTCACCCGGCCCGCAAATTTCAGTTGGTACAAACGCTCGTCGGCCAGACCCAGCAGCGCTTCTTTTTCCTCGCCGTCGTTGGGAAGCACCGCGATGCCGAAATCGAGGGTCACTTCGGTCATGTCCAGTTCGAGCGTCACCACTTGTGATTCGTAAAGCGCGCGAACCCGCTTGCACAGTTTGGCGGCCTGTTCAGAATCGGTTTCCGGGAGCAACAGGGCAAACTCGTCGCCGCCGATGCGAAATGCCAGGTCGGAAGCGCGCAGCGTCTTGCGCAAAGTGCTGGCGGCAAGCCGCAAAGCTTCGTCGCCTTTCAGATGGCCGTTGCGGTCGTTCACTTCCTTCAAGCGATGCAAATCCAGAATCACTACGGCGAGCTGTTGGTTATAGCGGCGCGCACGGTTCACTTCGTTGTCGCAATATTCGTTGAAGAGCCGCCGATTGTAGAGGCCGGTAAGGCCGTCGGTAGCGGCGTTGATCTGCAGCTTTCGATAATCATCGTACTCGACGAGTACCGGCAGGCGCAGTTGGGTGTTGGCGACCAACACATCCATCATCGCAGTCTTCAGCGAAACGGGCCGGCCCAAGCTATCGGAAAGCTGCTGTTGTTGCTGCAAAATCTGATTCCAGGAAGCCAAGCTCTGTGATTCGCTGAGATCGAGCTGGGCAATATTGCGGAAAAAGCGCTGCAGGAAGAGAGAGCGCGCGTGTTCCTCGACGCCGGCGAGGGTCTCCGCAAGCAGCTCGAGGAAAGAATCTTCCTGCATTGGCGGCGGAACGGGGGCTGGGGGCTGGGCTATCATCAACTTAAGGTCCGAAACCTCTCCTATTTACGCCAGGGTCGACAGACACGTACCACCAAGGTCCATGCAACGGCGTGGCCAATGGGGTCGGGGAGGGGCGCGCAGGAGGTAGCGTAAAGCACTGGCAGCAAAGGGTATGGAAGGGCCGCCAGGATGAGCGAAATTTGTCTCACCGATCAGAGCCGACGGGGAGAAATGTTTTCTCCGTTTGCGGTCCCACTGGCCAAATTTATTCCCGTTTCGAGAGACTATTCGAGCGGCCTCAGGAACTCCAAACCCGCCAAGTGGATATCGCCGGCCTGCGCCTCGCGCCGCACTCTAGCACCTATCGGATCCGTGGAGGTCGGAATCAAGCCGGAGTTGGAAATGGAAGGAGATGGAATGGTGAGATGAACGATGTCGTCCACTCGCAGCGGACGAGCAATCGCCAATAGGGCCCCAACCGCACTAACATCCAGTATCTTGGCGAGCTCGAGAAACTCTTCGCCGTAAACGTCAGTCGCACGCACGAACACAGGGATCTGCAAGCGCAGGCGGGCGTGCCGGCGCTGCTCGACAATCGGCTCCACCACGATCCCCCTCCCCGGAATAAGTCCTCCTAACGCAAACACGAAGGCAGTACCTAGGTAACGGTACGGTTGACACGCTGTTTCATAGTGCAACTCCGATACCGTGTCCGGTGGCACGGTAAGTGCTTAGCGGTCAGCAACATGATAAGCGATGTTGCCCGAATTCGCTACACTTGAGAACTTCGTGTTCCCTCCACGTTCCACAGGTTTTCTCCTATTGTGCAAATTGGGACTCCTTTACCATTGACTCGCACAATCCCCTCTGCGAGCATTAATTTTCTCAAGAGCACTCCTTTTCCATGCCATTTGGACCGCACCAGTGCGCTTGAACAGAGGAAAAATTGCCACTGGAAATCAAGCCCAACCCCGCCGAAGCTGAGCGCCTGCAAGATGGTCTGGAAAAGGCCGCCGGCGGAGATGAAAAGGCCAGTTCGGGAATTGATTTCCGCATCACCGCCAGCCTGCTCGACGCGGTCGATCGACCTTTGATCGTCTCGGAGCGGGAGGGCAAAATCCTCTGTTCGAATCTGCACGCCCAGGATTTTCTGAATTCCAACTTTCCCGCTTCCGAATCACCGCTCAATTTGTTTCGGGATGTGCTGAAGGTGGATTCCCGCGGCCTGATGAGCCAGCTCGAAGGCGGAGAGCAGGAAGTGGACTTGCCGCTAGAGACCGCCGTGGGAAAAGCGCGGGCGCGAATCCGCTGGTTGCCTGAACCGGATTGGGTAGTGGTGTTCGTCGAGCGAATCGCGCCGGAACCGATTGCGGACGAATCGGGAGCCAACGCGGTGGAGATGCGCCACACCGTGCAGGAGCTGATGGAGGAGCGGGAAATCACTTACCGCAACCTGTTGGCGGCATATCTGCGGCTGCAGGAAGTGAACCGGCAGAAGACGGTCTTTCTGGCGTCGGCGGCGCATGAGATTAAAACGCCGCTGGCGGTGATGAAGGGTTACTACGATCTGCTGCTTTCGGGATCGCTGGGAAAGCTCACCGAGCGGCAGCGCGACATGCTCGAGGAATCCAAGGAAAGTTGCGACCGGCTGGTGCGGCTGGTGGCCATGTTCCTGAATTATTCGGCTCTGGAAAGCGGCAAGCTGGTTCTGCAATTGCGCGCCAACGATATTCAGGATTGCATCGCGGATGTGGCCTGCCGTTGGGACGATGCGTTCCAACGCGCGGGAGTGCGGCTGGAACGGCAAGTAGCTCCCGGGCTGGTCAGTTTCAAGTTCGACTACCAGAAAGTGCAGCAGTGCGTGGGGAACCTGATCGATAACGCGCTGAAGCATACCGCGGCGGGCGGCTGCGTGACGGTAAAGGCTTCACCGTATCTCTGGGAGCGGCGGGTGGCCTCGGCCGCGCCGGTGCGGGAACGCCGTGGCAACCGGGAACAGAAACTCAACAGCGTACTGATCGCGGTGACTGATTCGGGGAGCGGAATCGCCTCCGAATATCATCAGGAGATTTTTGAAGAATTCGTGCGGGTGGATCCGTCAACGTCCGGCATGGGATTAGGACTGGCCATCACCAAGCGGTTGATCCAGGCGCATCGCGGGAAGATTTGGGTGGATAGCGAACCAGGCCAGGGAAGCTGCTTCTCATTTATTTTGCCGATGAACGCGGAATGAAGCACCACGGAATGGAAGACGGGACAAAACTCTAATGGCACAAAAAGAAAAAATACTGGTTATCGACGACGAACCAAGCATTCGAAAGTATCTCCAGACACTGCTGGAGGTGGACGGGTTCGACGTCAGCACTGTCTCGAGCGGGCGCGACGCGCTGCAACGCATCGGCGAAGGCAATAAGCCGAATTTCATCATCCTGGACGTGCTGATGCCGGAGCTGGACGGCCTGGACACCCTGCGCGAGCTGATGAAGCTCGACCGCAGCCTGAACGTGATCATGCTGTCGTGTTCGAACGAGGTGGGCACGGTGGTGGAAGCGATCCGGCTGGGGGCGCTCGATTACCTCACCAAGCCTTTCGAAAAGCCGGAACTGGACGCCGCGCTCCTGAAATGCCGCCAGAAACAGGAGCTGCGTACGGAAAATGCGGCCCTGCGCGAATACTGCGAGCAATTGACTGAGGACCTGTCGTTCCTCGCGGCTAGCCCGCAAATGCTCAAGATCCGCCAGCAGATTCTGCAGATCGCACCGGTGGATGTGCCGGTCTTCATCAGCGGCGAAAGCGGAGTGGGCAAAGAAGTGGTGGCGCGGATGATCCATTTGCGATCGGGGCGCCGGAATCAGCCGTTCGTGAAGGTAAATTGCGCAGCGCTCCCGGGCGAATTGCTGGAATCGGAGCTGTTTGGATACGAGCAAGGGGCTTTCACCGGCGCGGTGCGCGCCAAGCCCGGCAAGTTTGAGATGGCCAATAAGGGCACCATCTTCCTGGATGAGATCGCGGAGATGAGCACGCACCTGCAGGCTAAGCTGCTGCACGTCTTGCAGGACGGCCAATTTTCACGGCTGGGTGCGCGCTCGGTAGTGCAGGTGGATGTGCGCGTTCTGGCGGCGACCAACGTCGCGGTGCAGGAAGCGATGCGCTCGGGCAAGTTCCGCGAGGACCTTTATTACCGCCTGAACGTGCTCTCCATCCACATTCCACCACTGCGCGAGAGGCTGGCGGAGATTCCCCTGCTGTTCCGCCATTTCCTGGTGAAGTACAGCGAGAAATTCCAGAAGCAGCCGCCCGAGCCGTCTTCGCACTTGCTGGAAGCGGCGCTGAAATATGGCTGGCCGGGGAATCTGCGCGAGCTGGAAAACTTCGTCAAGCGCTACGTGATTCTGGAAGACGACGAAGGCAGCTTCCGCGAATTGCTGGAGATGACCGGCACGCAGCAGCGCGTCGTCCCGCGCGAGGAAGTGGCCGCACCGAAGGAACAGGGCCTGAAAGCGCTGGTTCGTGGCTTGAAAGATGAGGCGGAAACCGAAGCGATCGCCGACGCGCTGGAGAAAACGAATTGGTGCCGCAAGGATGCCGCGAAGATGCTAGGCATCAGCTACAAGGCGCTGTTATACAAAATGAGACAGTTCAATCTGGATCCGGGCCGGGGATCGCGAACGACGAATGTCCCAACTCCGGCCACAACGGGTGTGCGAGGGTCCTAGTTCTAGGACTAACAATGTACTAATTTGTTGCATACTCACGACACATCACTACAAAAAAGTCCTTCTTCTTTCTTTTCCAATTGACTTACGATTCGCGCGGCATCTGATTTTTCGCCAAACGACTTGGCAGACACGGGCGTTGCCTGGGGTGTTTGGCGGAATCGGCGCGAAGCGTTTGATTCGCATTTTAGAAGGCTTTTGATCCGTGTTCGGTTGCGCCCAGCCCCCGAGCCGGCCGTTCTTTTTTGGCGTTACATGAAAAAAAAGCAGCGGATCCAGCAGTGAGGAACCAGCCTGCCCTTTGGCACCGGGATTGCTCCCGTGCATACGTGGGGCGGGGGTGTGCCTCACTATCTTCAGGGGAGGCACAGTGGGGATGACAGAGCGTCGTACGGCTCGACGGTACGATCTGTCCCTTCCGGTGAATGTTCGTACACCACTCAACCGGGAACCAGGGGCACAGAGCGGACAAACCCGCGATATTTCCACGCGCGGAGTTTATTTCATCATGGAGAAGGAACTTTCGGCAGGGACCGAAATTGATTTCACTTTGACTTTGCCTGCGGAGATCACTCGCGGGACGGAAGTTTTTGTGCGGGCCCATGGCCGTGTGGTGCGCGTCGATCGAAAGCCGGACGATGCCCGCGATCTCAGCGGCGTCGCGGCGGTGATCGAGCGCTACGATATTATTCGTGGGGAAGCGGCGCGAGTCTGACCAGGCGAATTCATATTCCCGCGATTCGAGTTCCCTTCCGCGCAATCTTCCCAACCGGCCACGAAGTCTGCTCTCATAGAAATGGCTGCCCCGAGGCTCCGGCCTCGGGGATTGGTCTCCGAAGTATCTCGCGCAGTATCCCACCAGAATTGCCCGCCGATTTTTTGTTTGCAACCGACGGCCCACCCGCCTGGTCTTTGTTCACTTGAAATGAGTGCGCGAATCACGATGCGTGACCTTCGGTCAGCCCGTGCGTTGGGCTATGGCACTCAATCGAGCCATCTAGAATCGGAAAGCGCGGGCTTCGTCCCGTTTTGGATAACCTTTTCCGGGGTGTGAAGTGTTTTCCCATTTATAGGCGCGAGAACTCTTACAAATGCAGCCGATCCGGGAGATAATGGGCCCGAAAGATTGGGTGGTTTGCCCCGCCGGAAGTATCGCGGCCTGCGGATGAGCCAGATACTAATAGCCTTAGTGGATGGTGGGTGGTGTTTCGCCTTGGAATGGCAGCCGAACTGCTTCACTATGTTCGGGTAATCGCGCGTCGACTGCCAGAGGAATGTCCCGAAACACCCTGCAATGAGCAAAAACGACAAAATCGTCACGTCCGAGCAAGCCGCCGGGCCCATCCCGGAAGAGATCGTCTTCGGATCCTCCGAGGTGATGCAGGCTATTCGCCGCAAGGTGGGGAAGCTCGCGCAGACAGTTGTTCCGGTGCTCATCCAGGGGGAAAGCGGGACCGGCAAAGAAATTCTGGCCCGCTACATCCACGTGAACTCGCCGTACCGCGAAGGGCCGTTCGTCAAAGTGAGCTGCGCGGCGATTCCCAACGAATTGACGGAAAGCGAGCTCTTCGGCTACAGCAAAGGAGCGTTCACCGGCGCTAACGACTCGAAACCCGGGCGAGTCGAGATGGCCCACCTGGGCAGCCTATACCTCGACGAAATCGCGGAACTCGATCCCACCCGCCAGGCCAAACTGCTGCAGGTGCTGCAGGACGGTCGTTTCTACCGAATCGGCGATCAAGAGGAAACGCGAATTGATACGCGGGTGATCTGCGCCACCAACCGCAATCTGGAAAAGGAAATCATCGCGGGCACTTTCCGGCAGGACCTTTTCTACCGCATCAACGTTTTCCACATCTTCATGCCGCCGCTGCGGCTGCGCCGCGAAGACATCCCGGCCATGGCTCAGCATTTGGTCTCGATGTGCGCGCGCCGGTTCGACCGGCCGCGGCCGACGCTCTCGGGCGAAACGCTGCGGTGGATGCAGGGCTACGACTGGCCCGGCAATATTCGGGAGCTGGAAAACTGGGTGATTCGCTACGTGCTGATGGGCGCACCGGAAATTCGCGCCGCGTTCGAGAACCGGGAAGCAACGTCCGGCCTGCCCAATGGCCATGAATCCAAACCGGTGGTGCCGCTGAAAGAGATCACCAAGAACGTGATCCTGGAAGCCGAGCGCGCGCTGATCCTGAAGACCCTGGAACTGCACCACTGGAATCGTCGCCGGACCGCGGAAACTCTGCAGGTGAGCTACCGGGCGCTGATTTACAAGATTCGGCAAGTAGGACTGCCGTCCAAGCGCCTGACCAAGCGTGCCGCGCCTGCGGCAGACGCAAGAGGCAACGCCGAAGTACGTGCCACTGCAGCCTCCGCAGCCGCAGCATCGGCTGGTTCGGCGTCACCCTCGGCGGCGCCTGCACCCTCATCCGGCACGAATGCGAGCGCCACGGCTTCCAACGCTCTTCCTGCTATTCTCCGCGGGGAATAGCTCCGGCCCGAAGGAAATTCGAGCCCGAACCCTTCCGGCAGAAGTCTACTGGTGACTCGAACCGCGTCGTTTATCCCGAATCAGCGAGGCGACCACGGTAACCACCATAATCCCCGCGACAACCGCCAACGACAGCTCTGGCGAGACGCGAATGAACTCACTGGCCACCATTTTCAATCCCATAAACAACAACGTGGCGGCGATTCCCGTTTGCAGGTAGTAGATCCGCGGCAGAAAACGGGCGATGGTGAAATAGAGCGCCCGCAGGCCCAGGATCGCGAATAGGTTCGAGCTGTAGACGACGAACGGATCACGGGTAACCGCTAGAACCGCGGGCACCGAATCGACCGCGAAGAGGATGTCGCTGGCCTCCACCGCCGCCAGCGCTAGCAACAACGGTGTGCCCATCCATTTTCCGCTCGCCCGGACGAAGAACCCTGTTCCCTCTTGCTGGGCGGTGAATGGGAACCAGTGGCGAGCCAGGCGGACCATCCAGTTGCGATCCAGGTCGGGTTGGCGGCCTTTGGAGAAAAACATCTGGAAACCGGCGAACAGCAGGAAGGCCCCGAACAGGTAGATTATTTTTTCAAAATGCTGAAGGAGCGACACCCCGCCGGCGACGAACGCGGCGCGCAGCACCACAGCCCCGATGATTCCGGCAAACAGAACTTTGTGCTGGGCCTCTTCCGCCACGCGCAGGGCGCGGAAGATCACCAGGAAGACCAGTATGTTGTCGATGCTGAGAGATTCCTCCACCACGTAGCCGGTCAGGAACTCCACGCCGGACCGCCGGCCCTTGGCAAAATAAATCCAGCCGCAGAAAGCCAGCGCGGCCAGGACGGATAGAACGGTGGAGAGCAACGCCTCGCGGAAGCCGATGCGGTGGGGGGTGCGATTGAAGACGCCCAGGTCCAGGGCCAGGAAGACGACTAGCACCACAGCTAAGGAGATCCACATTGTCCAGGGAGTGGTCATATTTGGTCTGGGTGATCGCGGAAATCCCGACAAGAGCTCTTCTAGTATTCCACGAATACAGTTTGCGGGCTATTTCCGTCCCGGAAAGGGGTGCACGTCACGAGAATACAGGATGGAGGTTTGATAAGGTGTAGTTGGGTTCTCCATTTACATCTGACAGCGTATACTGTTGTCAGGTAGGAGGTGCCTGATGACCATTCCCTTAAAAACTCTTCAGGAAAAACGCGAGCAACTCAAGGCCGGTCTGGCTCAGATCCACGATCTCCGTCGCGGCTCTCTCACCGCCCGATTCCGC
>Ga0182024_10010323_pt1 | contig 19044 bp, 19 predicted proteins | sample P32metaG_FD_120480 | JGI IMG/M metagenome (GOLD analysis project Ga0182024, IMG submission 120480) | Permafrost microbial communities from Stordalen Mire, Sweden - P3-2 metaG (Illumina Assembly) | ecosystem: Environmental > Terrestrial > Soil > Wetlands > Permafrost | place: Sweden: Stordalen... | reverse complement strand
CTAAGTGCCGATCGTGCGCCGCGTGCCCTTCAGGCGGCGCCTTCAAGGAATCAGCAACGCGCTTCGAAAAACGGCGCGCCTAGTAGTTAATTGCGGGATTGTCGCCCGGATAGATGACGCCGACCACGTCGAAGCCACCCGGTGTCGTGCATTGCACGGAATGCAGCTGCTTGCGCGGCAGGAATAGGACATCTCCGGGCCCGACTGTCGTCTTCGTCTTCTCGGTCCATACGACCCCTGCGCCGTTCAAGAAGATCAGCGCCTCCTCGTACAGGTGCCTGTGCGGCTCGGCTTTGGAGAGCGGGATTTTGCCAATGAACTGCGTGACCACCGTCGAACTGTGCGCGCGATTGACGAGGAGCTGGTAGTAGCGCTCCGCCATTTTTTGGCGCTGTGAAGGGTCGATGACCGCGCAGCGCAGCGGATGGGCTTTTTCAAAGTCCGCCGGCATGTTCTCGAGCCAAACTAGATCCTCGCTGCCCGGGCCATTCGATATGAATACCTGCATGGGGGATTTGGCAATGATTCGGTAGGCCTCACTCGGCCGAATGTAGACGCCCGTCAGCGGCCCAACTGCGAAGCGGCGCCCGCTGATCTCGATCTCGCCGTCGCCTGCGGTGGTGAAGAGCACCGTGTGCCGCCCGTCAGCCGAGATCACCGATGAGGCGCCGCAGGCGACTTCGGCATAGAACTGGGATTGATACAGAGCACCCGTGGCCGTACTGATCACCGGCGTGTAGCTCATCACGCCGCGGAGCCTGAGTACCGCCCGGGTGGTCGCGAAGACATAGCACTGACCATCGAGCTTGACCAAGGGCTCTGGGCTTGCCGACACCACGGCCACGCGCCGATTCTCGGGACTATCCGGGTCGTCGTCGCGGTAGCCGTCCGGCAGGTTGCTGTGGGCGCCATCGCAAAACGGCCGCGTGCCGCTGTGCTTGCACCCGCAGAAGATAACTTCCTCGTCGCGCTCGGCCTTGTAGGCGACGGGCAGAAATGAAGTACCCACGTGCGAGCCGTCGCAGAACGGCTGCTGCTTTGAGCGCCCGCAACTGCACCACAGATAGCGCTTGCCGGCCTTGATCTCGTAATAGAAACCCTTACGACTGGCGATAGTGATCGGGGTGTCTGCGGCATCGCTCATCGCGTTTCTCTCAGCACGCCATCGGCGCCGCGCCGCAGCGGATGGACGTGCGTAGGCAGGGGTGCGCCGGACTGTTGCTCAATCGTCACGCCAAGCGGCCAACTTGCCGGCGCAATCGCGATGTAACGGGCGAACCCACCGGTACCACCCTCGAACTTCGCGAACCCAATCGCGATGAGAGCCCCGCTTTCGGGAACCTGATCGAGATTCGCCACGCCCTCAGCCTGAGCGAAGTTGTGCTTCAGTAGCCAATTTTCGCCAATGAATTTTGGAGCTGTATTGTCGGTATCCAAAGGTTCGTGTCCGTGCATGAGAACATGCCGATCCAGATACAAATATTTGAGCGCCGCCAGAGTGACGCCGGGGAACGGTTGCGTCGTGAAGCGCTTGGGATCGTTCCACTTTTTTGACCAGTCGGATCGGATCATCACCACGGATCCAGCGGGAATCGGTCCGTGCCGCAGTTCCCAGTCCTTTATATCGGCGACGGTCGCCTGGTAGCCGGGATCCACAACGACCTTGGCAGCGACATTGACGACCACCAATGGGCGCAGCGCTACGGTGGGCGGGATATCGCTAATCGTCGCTCCATGATCATTCTCATGCGCCGGCGGTCCAAACTGAGTGCCGATATGATCCATTGGCAACTCATACGCCGTGATCGCCACGCCCAACTTCTCATAAGTAAAGGGCTCCCCCTTCTCGATGACGCCCGGGATGGCGACACCCGCCAATGCCGGGCCCACCTTGAAGTCCGCGAACCCCTCGCCAATGGGTCCGCCGGGTGCGATGGCGTAGGTCAAATCAATATATTTGGCGTGACTCAGGGCCGCATTGTAGAAGTCCCAGAGTGGCATGCCCTCGCCTCTCTGGTCGCTCGCGAACCCGTGCTGAGCGGCAACTACCGACAGCGCCGACCCAACAAGAAATGGCAGGACCCAACGCACGATCGACCTCCCAGACGATTCAAATACTGCCGACACCATTGGTGCGAAGCAGGCATGGGGGGATTCTAAGCTAGAAGGTCCGGGTGAGCGTAACCCCGATCGTCCGCGGTTGCACCGTCAGAAGAGCGTCGGGGTCCTGCGTGGAATTGATTGCCGATACCTGGGCGCGTTTGTTGGTCAGGTTGCGCGCGAAGGCGGTGACACTCCACGGCCCTTCGATGCCTCCCACCCGCAGCCCCAGCAACGTGTAGGGGGCAAGCGGTATGTTGAACGTATTAGAGGTGAAATATGACTCCACCCCGTCCCGGTAGGTCACATCCGTCGCCACCATGCCATCCCACCCATTCACGAGCGGTCGCTTGTACATCAATCCGAGGCTGAACTGGTATTTGGGCACGTTAGGAATGACATCGCCGGTCAAACCCAGCGTGGAATTCGCTTTGAACGCGGCGGCGCTGGCCCCCTGTGCGAGATAGGCATCTGTATAAGATCCGGCGAAACTGGCAGTGAGGTACTCGATTGGGTGCGCTGTGAACTCGAACTCCACTCCCTTGACTTTAGCTTCGCCGGCATTGGCCTGGAACATGAACGCTCCGTCGGAGGTGGTCTCCTGCACCTGAATGTCGTTCCAACGGATGAAATAGGCATCGATCTGATAGTCGAACAGGCCGTTGAATAGCCGTCCTTTAGCACCGATTTCGTAGTTGGTGAGCGAGTCGGGCGCATAGGTTGCTGGAATCGGCTCAAAGGGCTCGCTGATCGCATTCAGACCGCCACTGCGGAAACCGGTGGAGACGGTCGTGTACCCCAACAGGCTGTCACTGAACTTGTAGCTGAGATTGCCCTTCCAAGTGAACTTGTTGAAAGTCTGATTCGGGTCGGGCAGCGCTACCAAAGTCGGTCCGGGTGGAAAGCCGCCGAACGGATGAGTCTGCACCTGCACCCCCTCCAGAGACTCCGTGAAGTAGCGTATGCCGGCGACCGCCGTCCAGGCGTCGGTGATCTTCCAGGTCACTTCACCGAAACCCGCATATGAGGTAGTCGATCGCTCATCCGTGCGCCCGAAGAACGTGGTGCCCGCGCCTGGATAAGTGAGCGCATCGCAGCTGTTGTTGTCGCAGAACGGGCCGGTGGGCAGGCCGAGGCCATTGGTCGCGATGACGTCCACGGTGAGAAGCTGGTGATCGTGCTCGCGGTACACACCCGTGACGAAGTTGACGGGGGAATCGAACGCGCTCGCGTAGCGGATTTCGCTCGAGGTCACGTCGCGATCGCGCGGTTCGAAGGTCTCAGCGGGCACGGGAATACCAAATGAAACCAGAATGGGCGTCGAATCGAAGCTGAAGTCGGTCCGGCGATTGTACTCATTGGCAGTTCCGGTCACGGTACCGACGCCCGTGTCATATGTGATAGTGGTGCCGAAGACCACGAGGTTGTCACTCCAGGGACTTTGCGTCAGATCGGTGTTGCACAGGTCACATCCCTGCACGGGCGTGATGGGTCCGCCATTGAAAGCCGTCGTGCCGGCAGGCGTGTAGCGCGATGAGCCGCCGGAAGTCTCGGTCTGCGACGTGTAGGTCGCGTCGATGGTCAGCTTGTCCGTCGGCTGAAAGCGCAGGATGGCCCGCGCGCCGCCCACGTCGTCATCATTGACACCTTTCAGGTAGCCGAGCGCCTGGACGGGTTCAGGCTGGTAATTCGGCGTGCTGGTCGTGCTGATATTGGAGAGCGCAGTGACGGCGGTGCCCACCCGGATCTGGTTGACATAGCCGCTATCGTAGAGTTTCCAGCCCACCATGCGCAGCGCCAACACACCATCGACGATCGGCAGATTGAGCGCGCCATTGACGTTGTAGTTCCCGCTGGCTTGTGCGGTCTCCGAGCCTTCCAGGGTCACGTAGCCGCCGAGATTGTTGAGATCGGGCGTCTTGGGAATGAAGCGGATCGTACCGCTCATGGAACTCGCACCGTACAGCGTGCCCTGCGGACCGCGCAGAACCTCGATGTGATCCATGTCGTACAGGCGGATATCGGACTCGAAACCGCCGCCGTCATCGCTATTCGTGCCGCTGATCACCGCCTCCCCGTAGTAGACACCGGCTGTCGAGTCGCCGGTCGAGTTGATGCCGCGGATAACATACTTCTTGTCGCCGGGCCCCAGGTCCTGAATCGAAAGGCCGGGAACGTCCCCTGCGATGCTCATGATTCCGGACGCGCCGGCGGCCTGCAGCGCGTCGCCGCTAATCGCCTGAATCGACGCGGGGACGTCAAGCACTTTCTGGGCGTTGAGCTTGTTGGCCGTGACGACGACCTCGGTCAGCGTTGACGCGTCAGCGTTGGGCTCTACCTGATCGGCTGCGGCAGGCGGCGCGCCGCCGAGCAAAGCGACGATCCCGATGCTCGCAGCCAGCATCCAGCCAGAAACTTTGTATTTGGCTCGCATTTTTAGGCCGATCGCATGAGGTCGCATCGGTAATCCCCTGTGTTGTGCAATTACGATATGAGTTATCATATGAAATATCAAGTTGATGGCTGAGCTGTTGCGCGCAGGGCACAGGTTGAGCCTCATTCCGGGGCACATGACGTGTGCTGCTGCTCGCCGATGGGGCGCGTTCGTTTCAATCCGCCATGTTGCGGCTCAAGCGCCGGATCAGACTGAAGGCTGCCGCGGTCTCCTGCCGTGAGAATCCTTTCAGGAGGCGTTTCTGGCGGCGGCGCACCACCACGTTGAGCGAGTTGAACAGAGCTCGACCCTTGTCGGTGAGAAAAGCCTCGACATAGCGCGCGTCATCGCGGCGCGGCGCACGACGGATGTACTTCTCTTTTTCCATGTTCATCAGTGCGCGGCTGAGCGCCGACTGCTGCATCATTGCGCGCTCGACGATTTCGTTGATTGTGATGCCGTCGCCCATCGCAAGCACAGCAAGAATTCTCCAACGTGTGACGTTGATGCCCTCGCGCCGCAGCTTCTCGACCAGATCGCCATTGAGCTGGTAGGCCAGACGCGCGATCAAGTGCGGCAGAAAGTCGTCGAAAGGAGCCTGATCTGCGGATTTTAGATGAGTGCTCATGGTGGCCCTAAAAAGGGTTCTGGCCGTTCAGGATGGCTCCCAATTTGGGTGCATCGATGTTGCCGCCCGAGACGATGCAGACGATATCACCAATCCCCGCCATGGCGGCCATGGCCGCCGCCACCGAGGCGGCGCCGGCCGCTTCGGCGATCACGTGGTGACGGGTGGCGAGTATCCGAATCGCGTCGGTGATCTGCGCAAACGAAACGCAAACGGCCTGATCCACGTTCTGGCGCACGAGCGGCCACATCTCTTCGAGCACAGTCGTGCTGCCCATGCCATCGACAAAGCTTTGGATGTGCCGGACTGTTACCGGGTGGCCGCTCGCGAGCGCCGCCGCTGCGGGTTGAGAGGCCGCGGATTCTGCGGCGACCATCCGCACTGCGCGCCCTAGACGCCGCATCACCGCACCGATACCGCTGATCAAGCCACCGCCGCCAAAGGGCACTACTACCGCATTGACAGTCGGCAGGTCCTCGATGATCTCAGCGCCAATCGTGGCATTGCCGGCAACCACGGCAGATTCCGCCACGGGATGGACGAATACGCCGTCCACACCCGGGAAGCTGCGTCGCGTCAGCGCCGCCCACCAGTCGTCGAAGGGTACGCGGATCACTGTGGCCCCCAAATGGGCAAGGGCTGTGGCCTTGATGGCTGCCGAGGTCTCGGGGACGATGACTGTGATCGGCACGCCGATCGCACGCGCGGCGAAGGCGAGGCCTTGGCCGAAATTGCCGGCGCTTGCGGTTAGGACCCCGCGCTGCAGGCGCTCGGGTTCCATCGTCTGCAGCACGTTGACCGCTGGTCGAATCTTGAACGACCCCAAGGGCTGCAGGTTCTCAAGCTTGATGTAGATGCTGGTGCCGGGAATATCAGCATTGAGCTTCAACAGAGGCGAACGAATCGCCCGGCCGCGGATGTTGTTGCGAGCGGCCGCCACATCGTCCTCAGTCGGCAGTCGCAGTGCGGCAGGATGCACGGTCGCTGCGCCTTTAGAAGTCAACGATCTGGCCGACGCCGCTCGCGCGCGCCTTTTCGAGGATATAGTGAGCGGAGGCGAGGTCCTGCGGCGCAATGCCCAAGGATTTATAGAGCGTCACATCGCTTGGCGAGCGACGCCCAATCTTCGAACCGTTCGCGACTTCGCCGATCTCGGCCAGAATGTGATCAGGCGTAATGGCCTGCGCGCGCAAGGCCCGCAGATATTCGCCGCCTTCGTGGATGGTCGAGTCGCGATAGTCAACAAAGAATCGCGCCTTCACGACTGCCGGAATGTCGATTTCCGCAGTCGTCGCAACGCTCGAACCGACGACGTTCAAGTGCACACCGGCGGCCAACCATTCCCCAAGAAGTATGGGCTCGCGCGCCTTGGTCAGCGTACAGATGATGTCGGCGCCGGCCACGGCCTCTTGAACCGTGGCTGCAGTCTCGATGGCGATGCCATGTCGAGCAGACTCGGTCGCGGCAAAAGCCGCGGCCTTAGCGCCGTCGCGCGCCCAGACGCGCACACGGCGCAGCGCCCGCACGGCCAGCATGGCCGCAAGATGACTCTGTGCCTGTTCCCCTGCCCCAAGCAGAGCCAGGTCGCCGGCATCCACTCGCGCGAGCAGTCGCGTTGCCAGGCCACTTGCGGCGGCGGTACGGATCGCGGTGATCTCGGCGGCGTCGAGCAGGGCAACCGGCCGGCCGTGCTCGCTCTCGAACAGTATCACTAAGCCCAAGTGCGACGAGTATGCCGGGGGTTTGTTGTGCGGCATGAGGCTTACGAGCTTAACGCCGAAACATTCCGGGTCGGCAAGAAACCCCGGCATGTTGCCCATCATGCCGCGGCCCTTTGGCATGACCAGCACCGAGCGCAGCGGCAGTACCGCGCGGCCCTCTGACACCGCAATCATGGTCCGCTGCATGAGCTCGACACATTCGGCCATGGGCAGCAAGGCGCGCACTTCACGCCCGCGCAGTACCCGAATATCCACCGGCGCACCTCCCCTTTTTTGGCCTTATTTAGTGCTCGCCGCGGCCCCGCACCTAGCGATCAGCGCACGATGTACTCGCTGCGCAGGTCCTTCATTGCCGCGACGAAAGACTCGATGTCATCTTCGTTATTATAGTAGTGGAAACTTGCGCGCACGTTGTCATCTCGAGACGATGTGACGATGTCACGCTTCATCAGTTGTGCGCACAGCTGAGCGCTGGCGCGAGAGGGTATGGCAACCGTTGCGCCGCGACGGTCGTCCCGGGTTGGGGTGATGCTCGGCCAGCCGATCTCCTGCAGCCTCTGCATGCAGCGACGCGTCAGGTCGTACACACGCCTCTCGACCGCTGGCGTACCCACTCCCAATAGGACCTTAAGACCCGCCTCGGAGGCGTAACAATTGACCACCGCCGGCGTACCGGCTTCGAAGCGACGCGCGCTGGGCGCCGGCCGGTTGGCGGTGATGTCCATCGCGCCGATATCCGACTGGGCGAACCAACCGCTGTTGGTCGGCAACAGCGACTTCACGCATGCGTCGCGTACATACATGAAGCCAAGGCCGGCCGTGCCCAGCAGATACTTCAGCATGCCGCCAGCGGCGAAGTCGACATCCAGAGCCTTCACATTGATGTCGAGCGATCCGACCGATTGATAACAATCGAGCAGGACCTTTGCGCCTTTGGCGCGGGCGAGTCGCACGATTCCGGGAATGTCGAGCTTGGCACCATTACGAAAGCAGACATGAGTTATGGCCACGAGCTGCGTCTTCTCGTCGATGGCCTCCGCGAAATTCTCCAGCGGAATGTAGCCGTCGGCTGCCCGCGGGACATGCACGACTTGTGCACCGCGCGGCTCTTGCGCGTGCCAGATCTGTGCGATCGTTGGGAACTCGAAGTCACTCACGATCACCTTGTTGCGTGCGCCGGAGAATTGCAAGGCGCTGGCGAGCGCATTCAGCCCAGCCGACACGGAGGCGGTGACCGCGATCTCATCCGGCGCAGCGTGCAGCAGTTCGGCCACCAACGCGCGCACGGACTCGTTTTTGGTGACCCATACGTCCCAATTCGCGCCGACCAGCAAGCGATCTTCCATGTACGCTTCAAACGCGGCCTTGACATTTTTTGCAAGCGCACAATAGGAGCCGCTGTTCAGATAAGTCTTGCGCTCAAGTAGCGGAAATTCCTTGCGAAGCGCGTCGAAATTCAAATCCATGATGCACGGTTTTCTAATTTAGGTGGCCGTAACTATATGCAATATCATATAATTCTGCAAATCAGCTTCCCGCCATGGACTAGCCTAAATGTTCGACGCCGTGAAGCCGGTCAGCCGCGCTGAAATTGAAGCCGCACGAGCGCGCCTGGAAGGCTTAGCTCTCGTCTCGCCGCTCGTCGCGTGCGACGCCGCGCCCGCCGGCAAGAGCGTGTGCCTCAAGCTTGAAAACCTGCAGCCCATCGGGTCGTTCAAAATCAGACCAATAGGTAATGCGGTCTTAAGCAAAGCACCAGCTGATCTTAGCCGGGGAATCTACACCACAAGCTCGGGTAACAGTGCCCTCGGCGTTGCCTGGATGGCGCGCCGGCTCGGGATCGGCGCCACAGCGGTCGTGCCGGAGAACGCGCCCGAAGCGAAACTGCAAAAACTCAGGTTGCTCGGCGCACGCATCGACATGCGCTCAAGCGAAGCTTGGTGGCGCGCGATCGAGGCCGGTGTGCTCGCCGACCAGCAGGGGTTCTACATTGACGCTGTGCGCGATGCCGCGTCGGTGGCCGGCGACGCCACGATCGGGCTTGAGGTGCTCGAACAGTCACCGGATGTTGAGGCCATCCTAGTGCCCTTTGGTGGCGGCGCCCTCGCCTGCGGTATCGCGTGTGCGGTTCGTGAGCTGAAACCAAGCGTGAAGGTCATCGCCTGCGAGCTTGCAAGCGCCCATCCTCTCAAAGCCGCAATCGATGCTGGCGCCCCGGTGCAGACGCCGCATGATCCCGGTTTCGTCAGCGGCGTTGGCTACGGCTGCGTCTTACCGGAGATGTGGCCTCTCGCAAGCAGCATGATTCAAAGCGTAATCATCGTCTCTTTGGCAGAAGTGGCGACGGCGATCAGGATCATGGCCGAGCGCAACAGAATCGTGGTTGAGGGAGCGGGTGCGGTATCCGTCGCGGCGGCGCTATCGGGTCGCTATCAGGAGAGCAAGGTGTGTGCAGTGGTGTCGGGCGGCAATCTCGATAGTCAAATGTTGACCACAATCCTGCAAGGACGCGTGCCGAGCTAGACGGCGCCACTCTTGCGAGCCTCCACGCCAACCGGGGTGTTGGCAGGCTCAGACTGGATCGCCGTGGTAGCCGAGGGATTCTGCGCGCGTCGCGCCTTCATGACGAAGTACACAACGGAAACAAACACGAGCCAGGGCACGCCGACAATCCAGGAGATGCGCCAAACCTCCTTGTCGAGCCCCATCGTGATCAGCACGGCGATGAGCAGCACCAACCCGGCGATTTGCATCCCTGGGAAGAACGGCATGACCACCGGTAAATCTTCCACCCTATGCCTGCGGCGGAAACTCAGGTGGCTCAACAGCACGACGATCCATACAATAATCGCGCCAAACAGCGCTACTCCAAATAGATAGTTGTAGGCGAGCGGCGTCAGCTTGGAGACGCCGGCCGCAAGCAAGATGCAGACTCCGGAAGTCAATATCGCCGCTATCGGCGTGCCATTCTTGCTCAGCCGTGCAAGAAAGCGCGGCGCGTAATCGCCACGTGACAGGGAAAAGAGCATCCTCGAGCATAGATAGACGTTCGTGTTCATGCTCGAGAGGGCCGCGGTCAGCACCACAAAATTCATGATGCCGGCCGCGTGCCGAATGCCGGAGTGAGCAAAGACGCGAACGAAGGGACTCTGAGTCACTACTGTCGCCCCGGTTTCGGTCCACGGGACAAAGGTCACGACGATGCCGAGTGCCAGGACGTAGAAGAGAAAAAGGCGCAGGGCCATGCTTCGCAGCGCCGCCGGGATTGTGTGCACCGGATCTTTCGTCTCACCGGAGGTGACGGCGATGACTTCGATGCCATTGAAGGATAAAACTCCCACGATCACCGCCATCCAGACACCGCCGAAACCTTTGGGCATAAACCCACCGGGAAGCCCGGTGAGGTTGTGGAACCCGATGGGCTGCATGCCGATCCCCAGGATCGTCGCAACGCCGATGATGATGAAGACCACTATGGCGATCACTTTGATCAACGCGAACCAGTATTCGATCGTTCCGAAATGGTTGACAGACCTCGAGTTGAAATAAAGCAGGGTAAAGGCGAAGGCCAGCGACCACAGCCAAACCGGCGTACCTGGGAACCAATAGGTCATGTAGACGCCGGCTGCTACGGACTCGCCCCCCACCGCGATGACCTGGGCCATCCAGTAGGTGTAGCGAACCACCGTGCCAGCCCAGGGGTTCAGATAGATTTCGGCATAGGTTCCGAAGGAGCCGGCGGAGGGATGAACAACTGCCATTTCCGACAGGCTGAAAACCATGACGGCGGCGGCAAACCCGGCTATGGCGAAACTTAGAATTACAGCAGGGCCGGCATAACCGATCGCAAGGCCGCTGCCCATAAAGAGCCCAGTGCCGATGGCGCCGCCCAGGCCGATCATGATGACCTGCGAACGCTTAAGGTCTTTGTGAAGACCAGCCTCGCGGCGGATGATCGCGGATCCGTTCAGGTCTATATCTCAGTCACGGAGAGCTAATCGGAATCACATACTCGTAGCGCACACGTCAATATGCAAACTTTTCCGAGCTGCGGCAATACCTCAATGCGGGGCCGCAATTCCGCTGCGCTTGCAGATTCTGAACACCAAGACCAGCGCTGCTGCGCTTCGCGAGCGCTCGCGGTGCGCGCGCCACTGCGCCGCCTCGCATTTGAGCGTGCGCCGCGCCCGTTCGGCGCGCGTGCTGTCGATCCATTCTCATGCCGAACCAAGATCCGAGCTAGCGTCGTCGGCTCGAAGTCGTAGCAGTCGCGGATCGCTGGTCGGCGGCGAATTATCGCTCGCCCGCCTCGCGGCATTGTGCGTACGGAGGCGCCCTTTTGTTTAAAGCCCTAGTTAAGCCTTTTCGACGCCGCTGCGGTCATTTCTATATGTAAACTTGTTATATTACAATTAGTTATATAATATTATTCATCTAATATATACAACGGCCACTCTCACGCGTGCGTGCCCTTTGACGACCATCGAAGGTGTTCCATGGATATCAAACATGAGGAGCAATCCGCTCAGCGTAGTGAAATGCAGTGCGAAGACTTCCTCTCGCTTGCGCGCAAACGCGCACCCAAGGTTGCTGCATCGCGAGCTCTCAGTTGTGCGCGCTCTGCAATTATGAAGCAGCGGGCCTTACTTTGCCCTCGCCTCGTCAGCGCTGATGAGAGCGATTAGTATGTGCTGTGCGGCCGCAGTCGTTTTACCCAGCGGACGCGAGCTTCTCGATCGAAGAATCCAAAACGGGAAATCAACTCTTCGGGCGGCCGAGCATCATGTCTGCAGTTTATATCTTCGATGCCATATTCCATTTCGGTTCGGTCGTCATGCTGGCAATCGGAGCGTTGCTGCCAATCGTTGATCCGCTCGGCGGGGCACCGATTTATCTGGCGATGACAGCCAGCCTCACCTCGGCGGAGCGCAGCCGGATGGCGAAGGCAGTTGCGATCAACAGTTTTTTGTTGCTCGTCGCCTCGGCTTTGATCGGAGCCTATGTGCTCGACTTTTTCGGCCTGTCAATTCCGTCAGTACAAGTCGCTGGCGGGATCGTCGTCTGCATGATTGCGTGGTCACTGCTGAATAGTCCCAATTCTCCGCCAGCATTGGACCGTAGTGGTGCGCAACCGGCGAGACCCGACGATCTGAATCAGCGGGCATTCTATCCAATGACCATGCCGCTCACTGTAGGACCCGGTTCGATCTCCGTTGCCCTAACGCTTGGAGCCAATCCGGCGCCGGGATTTCGGTCTTTGCTTATGACAGCCCTGGCGCATGCAGTCGGTATCCTGCTCGTTGCTGTGAGTGTCTATCTCTGCTATCGCTTCGCCGAGCGAATCCTGCGCAAATTGGGTACGACGGGCACCAGCGTCGTAGTGCGTCTGTCTGCATTCATCTTGCTGTGTATCGGTGTCCAGATCGGCTGGAACGGTGTCCGCGGGCTCATCGCCACAGGCTTCCCTTCTTAGACCCTCCGGGTTTAATCCATACGGCTGTCAGGCAAGCTCGGGTGATTCTCTCAATCACAGGGAGGCCGCGACTGACGTGTCAGCGTCCACCGCCGCCACATCCTCAGCGCGCGTCGGGTTTCGGAGTCGTCTGTGGTGTCTCAGGCGCTGGCACGCGCTGAGTGTCGCCAGGCCGATCGTTATCGGGGAGGCCTTCCATGCGAGGTCCACAGAACCTTGGGCCACCCGGCCAGGGACCCTGAGCGTGACCTTCCATTCCCCGCCCGCCCATCATGCCGCCATGCCGGCCGCCGTGCGCCGCAGCGAATATCGCTCCGAGAATGACCAATCCGGCCAACGTGAAGGCCCAAAAGCCCAGGTATTTTCCGAACGTCCGGAAAGCGCCTTCTGAACGATGGGACAGAAAGAGAACGAAGTAGCCGGCGACCGTCAGCGCAGTGGCCGGAATCAGTGCGATGAAGTAGATCATGGAGCCCCCTAATGGTTTCCGCACGCAGCGCCGCGGAATCGCGCACGTCAGTGGCTGCCATTCTACTCCCGGCAAGCGAGACAGGTTGTAACGAAGGCTTGCCCGCGGGGGATTGCCCTGCCAACATTTCGCCCACGGTTGCGCAGTGCCATCGGCCGCGGCCGACGCTGCTACTCGACGTTGTCGGCCACGTCGGTAATACGGGCAAGAATCGGATAGTCCTCTTCCGCGTCACCGTGCGCGCGGCGCGCGTAGATCAGCTCCTCAACTCTTGCTTGGTGGCCAAATACTCCGGCGTAAGAGACTGACTCAAACTGCGCGGCCGCTTCACCAGCACTTCGATGAGTTCCCGAACCTCGCCGGGCGCTCCTTTCTCGATAATTTCCGCTGGCTCGATCAGGGTGCCAGCTGCATCAGCGATCTCGGCTGGGACCTGTATTCATTCGACCACGAGGACGGCAACGGGCGGTCCGAGTTTGACTTTATGTACACCGACGCACTGACCATGTGCGAGCGCCTTATATTTTTTCGCGAGATGGCGAAGCACTTCGCACGCGAGCAAGGCCTGATCGCCACCATGAGGCCCAAGCCCTTTGCGAATCGCACTGGTACTGGAGCGCACTTCAATATGTCGCTTTACGAATTGGACAGCGGCCGCAATGCATTTGCTTGTCCGCTCACGGATGACCGTCGCGGCTTAGGCCTGACCGAACTCGGCTATTACTTCATCGGCGGCCTTCTGCGCCATGGCAAAGCGCTGTGCGCAGCCTTCGCGCCACCGTCAATAGCTATAAACGCCCGGTGCGCCAGGGTGCAATGAGCACGTTTTCCTGGGCGCCGGGCTTTAATTCCTATGGCTCGAATAATGCCCTGCGGTGGTGGGCGTTGTGAAGCTCGCAAGGCCGATGGCTCTGCCAATCCGTGCCTCGCGGCCACTCTCGCACTGGCTGCGGGGCTCGAAGGCATTCGCGAACGCATCGATCCCGGCGCGCCGAACGAAGACAATCTCTATGCGATCAGCGAAGTTGAGCGGCGGGCGCGCGGCATTGACTTCCTGCCACAGACTTTGCAGGAGGCCGTGGTCGCATTTACCGCCGAGCCGCTGGTGGCGCGCACGCTCGGCAAGGAACTGCGCGATGAGTTTGTCCGCTATAAGAGTATGGAGTGGCAGGCCTATCACTTGAGCGTGAGCGCCTGGGAGATCGAGCGCTACAACCACGCGTTTTAGAACAGCAGCTGACAATGCTCGGGCGCTGTCGCCCGCCGCGCGCTCATGCGATGATCATCCTGTGGATACGCCGGTTCGCAGCGCGACCTCTACGGCGCGCGCCCGTTTGGGCTTACGCGGCACGCTGCGCTCGCTTGGCGGCGGCCCCGGTTACCATGGGCCGCCGTCCGATCATTTCGACGGCCGATTTTTTTTCAATCCGGATGCCTCCGCGGGGCGCTCGTTTCGGGATTTGCTGCGCTGGAGACGCACGGCCAACCCCAAGCCGTGGCCTTCGAATATCAGCAATCATGCACGGCCCGCACTGCCGGTACGCCTAGAGCAAGGCCAGGTTGCACTGACCTTCATCAATCACATTACCTTCCTCATCCAATTCCCCGGTCTCAACGTACTTACGGATCCCGTCTATTCCGAGCGTGCAAGCCCATTCCGAAATCTGGGGCCTCGGCGCGTGCGCGATCCGGGACTAGCCTTTGCCGATCTGCCGCCGATTCATGTGGTCCTCGTCACGCACAATCACTACGACCACCTGGATGTCGAAACACTGATTCGACTGGAATCCATGCACGCGCCGCACTTCATCACGAGCCTTGGGAACCGCGCCTTCCTCAAAAGCTTTGGGCTGCGCAGAGTTGATGAGCTCGACTGGTGGCAATCCGTCAATGCCTCTCCGGCCACCGTCACTATGACGCCGGCGCAGCACTGGTCGACACGCGGCCCCGGAAGCCGCAATCGCACGCTCTGGGGCGGATTCATCGTGCAGGTCGGCGCGCGACAGGTTTATTTCGCCGGCGACACCGGTTACTGGAAACACTTCAGTGAGATTCGCACCCGCTTCGGCCCGATGGACCTGGCTCTCCTGCCCATCGGCGCATACGAGCCGCGCTGGTTCATGTGTGATCAACACATGAATCCCGACGACGCTGTCCGCGCGCATGTCGATCTAGACTCCCGAGTCTCAATCGGCACACATTTCGGATGCTTTAGGCTCACCGAAGAAGGAATCGAAGATCCTGTCACTGCTCTCGCCGCGGCAAGGCGGGCACACGATGTCCCAGATGATGCGTTCCAAGTACTCGAGACGGGCGAAACCCGCTTGTTCTAACCCCACCGCGGCATGGCCCGGTCCCCGCCTCACTCACGGCGCCATATCGAATAACAGTATCTCGCCCGCCTCTCGAGCACGCACGACAACTTTGGGCGCACCCACCCAGGACATTGCGTCGCCCGCCGACAATACCTCGCCATCGACCTCGACTGAGCCTCGCGCAACCTGCAACCACAAGCGCCGGCCCGGCGCCGGTGTATGTACAAGTTCGGAGCCATCGCTCACTCTGGCGACATAGAGGTCCGCATCCTGATGGACCTTCACCGCGCCGTCCCGCCCATCGTGCGCGGCTAACAGGCGCCACCGGCCCTGCAATTCGGCCGGCGAAAAAGCACGCTGTTCGTATCCCGGCTCAAGACCGCGCCGCTCCGGCAATAGCCAGATTTGCAGAAAGTGCACCGGCTCGCTCTTCGATGCGTTGAATTCCGAATGGGTCACTCCGGTACCTGCCGTCATGCGCTGCAGTTCACCGGGGCGGATAACGGCGCCCGTGCCCAGACTGTCCTTATGCTCAAGCGCGCCATCGAGGACCCATGAGAGAATTTCCATATCATTGTGCGAGTGTGTGCCAAAGCCTGCACCCGGTGCGACACGGTCCTCGTTGATCACGCGCAGCGGACCAAAACCCATAAAGCGCGGATCGTGATAGCCACCGAACGAGAACGTGTGCCGGCTATTGAGCCAGCCGAAATCCGCGAGGCCGCGGTCCTGAGAAAGTCGAATAGCGTGCATGGTGCCTCACCTCCATCTATGAGCCATAAACTCTAGGCCGCTTTGGCTCGCCGTGATAGTCACTTTGGAACGAACGCCGCCGTGGGCCGCGATTGCGTCCGCAGATTCGCGCTGATCGAGAGCCTTGCATGACCTGTAGGCTCGTCCGGCGCGCCGGCGCCGATAACGGCACCGTAGGCGTCCTTGATGGACGCGATGCTTTCTCCCCCGACCTAGCGAGCCTCAAAGATGGCATAGAGTTTACGGCAGTCTTCGATCACCTCCCAGGTACCCACAAAGCCGGCCGGTACCACGAAGCTGTCACCGCGGCCAAATTCCATCGACTCCCCTTCTTCGCTCGTGACCACGACCCGTCCTTCAAGGAGATGGCAAAATTCGTGCTCCGTGTAGCGCACAACCCAACGGCCTCGCGTCGCTGCCCATACACCGGCGAAGAATTGACCCGTGGGTTCCGTATAGTGGTTCCACACGGTCAACCGCGGCTCTCCGGCGAGGACGCGTTGCGCTTCGGGTACTGAGTGCTGTGCTTCGATAGCAGCGCCAAAGGTGATGATGCGTGGCGTGGCTGGCATGGGGATTCCTCTTTTGAACCTGGCTGAATGTTCGATTCTGCCGTTGTATATTAATAGATGCGGCCTCGACCAGGAGCTTAAATGCCTTCGGTTTTTGCGAAGTTGAATCTTAAGTCGGAGCGCGAGATCTTGGTGATCAACGCGCCGGCGTCTTTTGAAGTCGAGATCGCGGCGCTCAAGAACGTCACGATCCTGCGCGACCCTAAAAAAGCAAAGACAGTGCAATTTGCGCTGGCGTTTGCAACCACACAGGCCGAACTTGACAGGCTATCGATCTTGCTTGCAGCCAAGGCAGTGGGCGATGCGCTTCTGTGGTTCGCGTATCCGAAAGGAACGTCCAAACGCTATCAATGTGAATTCAACCGCGATTCCGGCTGGGATGTCATGGTCCAAGCCGGCTTCGAGACAGTTCGCGCGATTGCGATCGACGAGGACTGGTCGGCGCTACGCTTCAGGCGTATGCAGTACGTCAAGCGTTCAGCAGGCGCTCCTGCGGATCCGCCTCCTGCGCGCCGCCGCAGCGCACGAAAATGACCTGCGAGCGTGGTGGCCACTGGCCACTCCCCTGAGTTTCGCGCCTGGCGCGAGTTCGCCCAGGCCATAGCGCCGCAACTTTGCATAGAGACTTTTTCGCGGTAGGCCGAATCGCTCGCGCAGCTACCTCAAGCTACCGCGGCCACGCTCCCGAGATCTCAGTTGCAAAAAAAGAACGGCGAGTCCATGCCTCGCATGGACCCGCCGAAGTCTTCCGCGGTCGGTCCGCTAAGTTAGCGCAGCGCGTTCCCTACTATCACGGGGTGGTTCCATTCGGCCCATTGGGTGATCCCGGCAGCGGGGTATTCAGATACGGAAAAGTATCGAGATACGTATCCGCAGGGTTTATTGCGCCGCCGAGCGTTAGATGCGACGCATCGGGTCCAGCCGCTTCTGCACCATCCGTGTACGGCGCACCGCCGTTCGGATCGGTGGTCGTCGTTCCACAATTCCCAATCTTTCCGCATAGAGCGCCCTCCGCAACGCGCAACTCGATATCGACGACATCATCAAAGGGGCGGCGGCCGTTCGGGAACCCCGCAAGGTCGCCCGCCAGTACACCGAGATCCTTTTGCGAAGCGGGCGGTGTCGGGGCGATCGACGTGTTGAGCCGCATAAGCTCCGCGGGCCGTGGGCTGGGCGGCTGGTTCAATCCCTTCACGCCGGTCAGGAACGCTGCCACCAGGTCATAGCGCGGAGTCGGGGGTACCTTGGCCGCATTTCCGAACAATACATTGAGCAGTACCGGCAACGATGGATTGGCGACATAAGTCAAAAACTGAGCGTCGTCCAAGGGATTGCTGTTGTTGAAATTGTCCTTGTCCGGAAGGCCAATGACGAGTTCGTTGATGAGAGGATTTGCAAGGCGCGACATCTGCTGCCACACCGGGTTGGTAGTTCCCGCAGTGGAAGGTGTCGGCAGACTTGCAGTTGTCCAAGCTCCGATGACCGGATTTTCTCCATTGGTGAGACAGTTGATGGGCAGTTCCATTGCGATCGATGTGACGTTCCTATGGGACAGAGTATTGGGCTCGCCATTGCGCGGCCCGGCTGGGTTGGTGTTCACCAGATCGAAGACCTCGCCCAGGTTGACGACGAACCCCTCCTTGCGCTGACCGACGAAGACGCGCCCGGTGTCGTGGCATCCTGGGATCGCGATTTGGTAGATAAAGTTGCTGGCGTAGTCGGCGTAGTTCGGAATTGATTTCTCGCCAATGTTGTCCGCCGGTTTGTAGAACGTGTCGCTGCCGAGCGTGACATTCTCCACCGCCGATGCGGACGAGGAATTGGTCGTGACAAAGAGCTTGTAGCTTTCCTGCACGTTAAGGTGCGCGCCCGTCTTGTCGACGAGCCCGTCGTTTATAAGAGGTATCGGTATGTTCTGACCACTTGGGGTGGGAACTTTGAGGCCCTTGTCTAAGTTCGTAAATCTGAATTGAAACGAGATGTTGGGCTGCGCCTGACCTTTAGTGTCGATGTTGATGACATATAAGGCATTCGCGTCGAGCTGATAGAAGTTCGGACCGCCGCCCGGGTCCTGCAGCGGGATGTAGTTTGCGATAATCGTAACGTAGCCCTGCCGTCCGGTCTCGTAGCTTCTGAACATATAAAGATCTGTCCCATCGACCCTGGGCAGTCCAGCGATCGTGGGCGCCTCTCGATGACTCGACGCGAAACTAAGAAGAGGTATGCTGGCCGCGGCGAGTGCGATAGCTACTTTGGCTGAGCGATTCATGAGACCTGTGCTCCTGTGACGGGGGTGTAAAGCAATCACTACGGCACAGAGGGCTAATTGGATGCATGCGTTGGACGCGCGCAGCGCCCTGCTCGGCGCCGGCCGGAAAGCCTGGGCGTGTGCCCGCGGCAAGCCTAGAGTCCAAGCTCGATTTTGGCGTTGGCCGGCGACAGCACGGCTGTTGCGACTTTGTCGCCGGAGCGCAGCACGAGAATGCCACGGTGCGACGGGTCGACCCTAAAGAACAGCCTGTAGTCGAGTGTTAGCCGTTTTGTTGCACCGCTGCAAACGATGTCGAAGAACAAGGCCG
>Ga0182024_10010322_pt1 | contig 19045 bp, 15 predicted proteins | sample P32metaG_FD_120480 | JGI IMG/M metagenome (GOLD analysis project Ga0182024, IMG submission 120480) | Permafrost microbial communities from Stordalen Mire, Sweden - P3-2 metaG (Illumina Assembly) | ecosystem: Environmental > Terrestrial > Soil > Wetlands > Permafrost | place: Sweden: Stordalen... | reverse complement strand
CTGATGGGTGCGGGGTCGCTGATTACCGGCCTCGCAATTTATAAGCCGACGCAGGCGCGCTGGCTGACCTCTCTGGTGGGTGGGTATGAGATGGCGCGGTGGTTTCACTTCTGGCTGACGATGGGATTCTGCGGATTTTTTGTGGTGCATGTGGTGCAGGTGGCGTTTGCCGGGTGGAACAACTTCCGCTCGATGGTGAGCGGGTATGAGATTGTGCCGGCGGCGAAGGCAACGCTGGAGCAGGAACGGAGGGCGAGATGAGCGACGGAAACGAGGAGCGCAAGGAGCAGGAGGAGCGGCGGCGGTGGGAGGAGCGGAAAGATCGCGAGGATGATCTGGATTGTGACGGGCCGAGAGATGAGGAGCGGGAGCGGCGTGATTCGCGAGCGGCAGATTCTCTGGCTGCCGATGCTGCGGTCAAGGCGGAGTCGGGGCGGCGGACGCGGAGGAGCTTTTTGATTGCGGCGGCTGCGACTGCGGGTGGATACGGCTTCTACCGGTGGATCGACCGCAGTCCGGGGGACCAGTTGATTCCTCGTCCGCTGCGCAAGGGGTACCTCTTCGACGAGAAGGTGTCGCGGACGTTGTTCGATGACCGGGCGCTGGCGCCGACGTATCCGGTCGAGCGGTCGGTGATGCTCCGGACCAATGGCAACTTTGGCTTGAAGATGGAACTGGTGCCGGAGAGCTATCGGCTGCAGATGGTCGGGGTGGAAGATGCGAAGCGGCTCCCGCAGTATGTCGAGGATGTAACAGCGTGGGAGTACAAGTACGTGGCGAAGCAAAAGGACAACAGCAGCGACCAGAAAAGGGAGCAGACGAAGATGTCACCGGCGTTCGAGGCTGCGTTTGCCGCGCTGAAGAAGGCGCAAGGGGACAAGCGGCCGCGCGGGCAGGAAGAGGCGGGCGAGTCGGACAATACGCTTGACCCAGGGACGCCGGGGCTGTTGCTGACGATGGACGACGTGACGAACCTGCCGCATCAGGAGCTGGTGACGGAGTTCAAGTGCATCGAAGGGTGGAGTCAGGTCGTGCACTGGGGCGGCTATCGGCTGGCTGATTTGATTGCGAAGTATCCACCGGCGCGCGGTGCGGATGGGTCGCTGCCGAAGTATATCTACATGGAGACGCCGGATGGAGACTACTACTGTGGGTTCAGTCTGCAAGCGTGCCGGCATCCGCAGAGCCTGCTTGCGACGGAGATGGCGGGGCAGCCGCTGGCGCAGATCCATGGTGCACCGATACGGTTACATATGCCGATCAAGTACGGTTACAAACAGATCAAGAGGATTGGCTTGATCGCGTACACAGACATGCAGCCCGACGACTACTGGACCAAGCTTGGGTATGACTGGTACGCGGGGATCTAGTTGAGCAGGCCGATCCAACCGGAGTTGACCAAACTGACTGCGAGCAATTGTCTCTTCAATCGGCGATAGTGCCTTGGTGGAAGTGAAGCTGCCAGCGGTTGTCGCGGAAGACCCAGAGGGAGGAACGGTGCGAGACTGCCGTTGCCGTGGTGGCGCGATAGGTGGCGAGCGCGACGTTCTCTGCCAGTTGCTCCACGTAAAAGTGATGGATGGTCGCTGCTCGCTGCTCGCTGCTCATCAGGACGTCGATGGTCTGCTGACGGTTGAAGACGCGGCCGGAGCTGCAGAACTCCTTGAAGTCTTCGGCGAGCAGAGGGATCAAGGCCTTACGGTCGGCTTCGCGGTCGGGGTGGAAGAGCCGCTCTTCGAGGGTGTAGAGATGGTCCTGCAGCTGGGTGGTCTTCATAAGTGCGATCTTCCCCCGACTGTTATACACGGCTCCGCGTGGATTTTAGGCGGAACCTTGCCTTGGTTGATTTTAACCCTTTTGTGAGAGCGTTGGCGGCTTTCTGGCGAGGGCGACGCGGGGGATCTGCTGTAGGTCATCGAGGAACGAGACTTCGTGCCAGCTTTTGAGGAGCGCGGCAATGGCCTCGCGCTGTCCGTGGCCGATCTCAAGGGCGAGGAGGCCGTTTGCTTTCAGCGCGGCGTGGGCCTGGGGGATTAGGCGGCGGTAGAGGTCGAGGCCGTCCGGGCCCGCGAAGAGGGCGGCTACAGGCTCGTGGTCGCGGACCTGGGGGTGGAGGGTCGCGTGATCGGATTCCGGGACATAGGGCGGATTGCTGACGATGGCGTCAAAGCTCTGGCTGTTCCCGGCATCGGCTTTGTTCAGGCTCAGAGCCGAGAGGAGGTCGGACTGTTGGAGATGGATTCGGTGAGCTACGTTGTGTTCCCGTGCATTGGCGGCAGCGACCGTAAGGGCTTCGGGCGAGAGATCGAGAGCGGTGATTTCAGCGTGGGGAAGGTGGACAGCCAGGGCAATCGCGATGGCTCCGGAGCCGGTGCCGATGTCCGCGATCCTTGCGGGTTGGTCCGCAGGCACGCGCTTCAGGACGGCTTCGACGAGGTGTTCGGTCTCGGGGCGGGGGATCAGGACGGCGGGGGTGACCTTGAGGAGGAGGCCGTAGAACTCCTGCTGGCCGGTGATGTATTGGATGGGATGGTGCTGCAGGCGGCGGGCGATGTTGGTTCGATAGAGGGCGTGCTGCTCGGGTGAGAGCTCGCGGCTTGGATGAGCGAGGAGGGTGACGCGGGGAATCTGCAGCGTGTGGAGGAGAAGGAGTTCGGCGTCGCGGGAGGCTGTCTCGCGGATATCTTCGTCATTGGCGAGTTGTGCCGTAGCAGCGGTAAGGGCCTGGCGGAGGGTCATGGTGGGTGGTGAGTCAGTCTAATCCGCAATAAACGTGTAGTTTTGCGTGATTTGAGCGGGAGTACGTCGCCGTCGGGATCGATGATGGTAGGGCTGGTGCGATTCCTGGTCCGGGAATGTCGTGCACATTGTCACGCTGCGGTGGCCTCAGCCTTTAGCTTCTCCGCTGTGTAGTGGGCGATGAGGGCGTCGATGGTGGGTTGGATCTGGCCTTCCATCACCATGGCGAGCTGGTGGTTGGTCAGGCCGATGCGGTGGTCGGTGAGGCGATTTTGCGGGAAGTTGTAGGTGCGGATCTTCTCGCTGCGGTCGCCGCTTCCTACCTGCTGCTTGCGCTCTTTGGCCTGGATCTGGTGGACGCGCTCGGCTTCGACCTCATACAGACGGCTGCGGAGGACGCGCATGGCCTTCTCGCGGTTTTTGATCTGTGATTTTTCGTCCTGGCAACTGACCACGGTCTGCGTCGGAAGATGTGTGATGCGGATGGCCGAATACGTCGTGTTGACCGACTGGCCGCCAGGGCCGGAGGAGCAGAACGTGTCGATGCGCAGGTCCTTGGCTTCAATCTTGATGTCGACCTCTTCAACCTCGGGGAGCACGGCCACGGTGATCGCGGAGGTGTGGACTCGGCCCTGGGTTTCGGTTGCGGGGACGCGCTGTACGCGGTGGACGCCCGACTCGTACTTGAGCTGCGAATAGACGTTGTCGCCTTCGATGATCGCCGTCACGTCCTTCAATCCATGCCCGATGCCGGACTCCGTCTGCGACAGGATTTCGACCTTCCACTTGTGCTGCTCGGCGAAGCGGAGGTACATGCGGAAGACCTCGGCGACGAAGAGCGCGGCCTCGTCGCCACCGGTGCCGGCGCGGAGTTCGAGGATGACGTTCTTCTCGTCGTTCGGATCCTTCGGCAGGAGCAGGACTTTGAGTTGCTCTTCCGCAGGCGCAAGGCGCGGCTCCAAGGCGTCGAGCTCCGCTTGAGCCATCTCCTTCACGTCGGGGTCGGGATCGGCGAGCATGGCCTTGGCTTCAGCGACGCCATCCTTGATCTTGCGGTACTCGCGGAACTTTTCGACGGTCGGCTCCATATCGCGGTGCTGCTTGGCGATGGACTGGAACTTCTTCTGATCGTTGACCAGGGTGGGGTCCGACATCTGCTTGCCGAGGTCTTCGTAGCGGGCTTCGAGTTGGTCGAGGCGTTCGAACATGGGTGCTCCTAAAAGCAGGGTGTAGGGAATAGGGAGTAGGGAGTAGAAGACGGAGGCTTGGCGCAGCTAGGCAAAGTCGTGACGGTCGGGAGACTCGATCACGTGCGGGATAAGCACCGGGTTTGCGGCTGCGTTCATACCTGATTAGATGTTACTCCTGACTCGAATGATGCGGAATGCATCCTTAGTGAAGAGCGTGGACAGTTCTGTTTGCTGACCTCTTTGCGGAAGGACCGGTTGAGATGGCTTTGTTTGCTGCAGTGGCGGGGCTGGCGGAGGAGCTGGCGGGCGAGGCTGGCCGGTTGAAGAAGCGGGCGGCGATTGCTCGTGCAATTTCAGCGGTTCATGCGGCAGCGCCCGAAAGTGAAGATGCAGGGTGGTTTGCGCTGTATCTTGCCGGGCTGCCGTTTGCGGAGGCGGATGCGCGCAAGCTGAACGCTGGTGGGGCGCTGCTGTCGAAGGCGGTCCTGGCGGTGAGTGGGGCGACAGATGCTGCGCTCACGGCGGCTTATCGGCGGAATGGGGATCTGGGTGCGGCGGCTTTTGATCTGTTGGTAGCTACCCGGGCGCCCGGCGTTGTGTCGGGGTCGGGCGGTGGATTGACGCTGGCTGAGGTTGCAGAAGCCTTTGCTGCGATGGCGGTGGCGAAGACTACGGCGATTCGCGCGGCGCTGGTGCAGGGGATGCTGCGAAGTGCGACTCCGCTGGAGGCGAAGTACCTGCTGAAACTGATGTTGGGCGACATGCGAATTGGCGTGAAGCAGAGCCTGGTGGAGGAGGCGATTGCAGTCGCGGCTGGAGCTTCGGTGGAGGAGGTCCGAAGGGCGGTGATGTTGGAGGCGGATCTTGGCGGTGCAGTGCGCCGGGCGTTTGCGGGCACGCTCGCCGAGGCGAAGATGCGGCTGTTTCATCCGCTGGGCTTCATGCTGGCGAGTCCGGTCGAGACGCCTGAAGAGGCGGTGGAGCGGTTTACCGAGAAGCCGGTGAAGGTTCCTGTGGTGAAGGTGAAGAAAGAGAAAAAGAGCCGGAAAAAGAAACCAGCCGATGTTGACGCTGAGGAGTTCCGCGATGCTCCGGCGCTGGATGTGATCGGAGCAGGCGATTCTGAAAACGAAGAGCAGAGGAGCAGCGGCGCTTCGGATGCGCGAGGAGTAGAGGCGTTTCTAGAGGACAAGTACGACGGCATGCGGGCGCAGGTGCACTGCGGAGATGCGGGCCAACCGGGACGTGTGGCGATCTACTCGCGCAACCGGGAGGATGTGACGGCCAGCTTTCCAGAGCTGGAGGAGGCGTTTGCGCTGGTGCGGCCGGAGCGCGACGGGGCGCTGATCTTCGATGGAGAGATCCTGGGCTGGGACCTGACGACGGCGCGTGCGCTGCCGTTTGCAGTGCTGGGAACGCGGATCGGAAGGAAGAAAGTCTCGAACGAGATGCGCGGCCAGGTGCCCGTCGTTTTCATGGCGTTCGACTTGATGTATGCCGGAGGCGAACTCCTGCTGGAGCTTCCGCTGCGGGAGAGGCGCAATCGGCTGGAAGAGGTGGTGGAGAGGCTGGCTGGACGCGTGGTGTCGCCGGTGGTGGTGGATGAGCGGGCGCGTGACTCGCAGGCGGTCTTGTTTGCGGGAGCCGAGAGTGTAGCAGTAGAGCGGTTGATGATCTCGCCGTCGCGGTTGGTGGAGTCGGCCGAAGATATCGACCGGGCCTATGCCGAGGCGCGGGCGCGGGCCAACGAGGGCGTGATGCTGAAGGCGGCCGGTTCCGTTTATCAGCCGGGGCGGCGTGGGCTGGCTTGGGTGAAGCTGAAGCGCGAGCTGGCGACGCTCGATGTCGTCGTGACCGGCGCGGAGTTCGGCCATGGCAAGCGCGCGGGGATCCTGAGTGACTACACCTTTGCGGTGCGCGACGCTGCGGGCGAGTTGCTGAATGTGGGGAAGGCCTACTCGGGGCTGACCGACGTGGAGATCGCCGAGATGAGCGCGTGGATAATGGAGCACACGCTGGAGGACCAGGGGTTCTTCCGAACTGTCGAGCCGCTGATGGTGCTGGAGGTCGCCTTCAACAACATCATGCGCAGCGGTCGGCACGCCAGCGGATTTGCAATGCGCTTTCCGCGGATCCTGCGCATACGCACCGACAAGCCCGTTGCTGAAATCGATACGGTGGAGCGGGTGGAGGAGATCTATCAATCGCAGGTGGACAAGCCCGTAGAGTAGAAACGATGAGGAAATTAGCGTCCTTCGTCTGCGATCGCGTGGAGTGACAGATGTCTTCGCCAGGTGGACAATGGACGCATGGGTTTCAAGATCTCTCGACGTGGATTGTTGCAAAACGGGGCCGCCGTGGTCGCGTTTGGGGCGTTACACCGGACAGGGCTTGCCGCGGTGGGTGGTGTTTCTCCGTTGGAGGAGGTTGGTTACGGGCAGGTGACGTTGAAGAGCGCGCCACACCTGGACCAGATGGACAACGTGCATTCGGTCCTGATGGGGCTGAGCGACGACAGTCTGCTGATGCCGTTTCGCCAGATGGGCGGGCATGATGCGCCGGGGGAGGACCTCGGCGGGTGGTATGGGTATCTGCCGACGTATGACTATACGCATGGGGATGCCGGGTTTGCGCCGGGGCATTGCTTTGGTCAGTGGGTCTCCGCCTTGTCGCGAATGTATGCCGTCTCCGGAGACGAGGCGTTGCGGCAGCGGGTGCTGCGGCTGAACCAGTTGTTAGCGCAGGCGATTTCAACCGAGTACTTCGCGAAGACACGATTCCCGGCGTACACCTTCGACAAGCTGCTGTGCGGCCTTATGGATTCGCACCGGCTCGCGGGCGACGGCGATGCGTTTGGAATTCTGGCGCGAACTCTGGATACCGCAGAGCCCGAGCTGCCGGGACATGCCGTCGAACACGATGTAGCCTGGAGATCCGGCAAGGATCGCACGGACCCTTCCTGGGCGTGGGATGAGAGTTACACCTCGCCTGAAAATTTGTATCTGGTATCGGCACAAATGGGCGTGGCGGGCCGGCGATACCGCGAGATGGCAGACCATTATCTCGATGACGCGACCTACTTCGATCCTCTGGCGCGCGGCGAAAATGTGCTGTGGGGCAGGCACGCGTACAGCTATGTGAACTCCCTGTGTTCGGCGATGCAGGCCTACATGGTTGGGGGCAGCGAGAAGCATCTGCAAGCCGCGCGGAATGGATTCGATCTGCTGGTCGCGCAGAGCTATGCCACGGGAGGCTGGGGACCGGATGAGACGCTGCGCAAGCCGGAGTCGGGTGAGGTCTTCGCAAGCCTGAGCGATACTCACAACACCTTCGAAACGCCGTGCGGAGCGTATGCGCACATGAAGCTGACACGGTATCTGCTGCGCTGTACGCGCGACGGCCGCTACGGCGACAGCATGGAGCGCGTGATGTACAACACGGTGCTTGGGGCTCTGCCGATGCATCCGGACGGACGCGCCTTCTACTACTCTGACTACTACTCGGGCTGCGCGGCGGAGGATGCTGGAAGCCAGGCTGCAGCCGTTGGGGCCATGCGGGTCTACTGCATTCACCGGTGGCCTTGCTGTGCGGGAACGCTGCCGCAGGTGGTCTCGGACTATTGGATCAACGGATATTTTCGCGAGCCGGGAGCGGTGTGGGTCAATCTTTATCTGCCCTCGGTTCTGCGCTGGAATGAAGGCGAAGCAAAAGTGGAGATGGAGTTGGAGGGGGTGTATCCCGAGAACGGAAAGATCCGCATCCGAATGAAGAGTTCGCAGCCGGTGCCGTTCGCGCTGAAGCTGCGGGTTCCAGCGTGGTCGGACGGTGCGACGGCGCGAGTGAACGGGAGGCCAGTCGAGATGTCCGTAGTCTCGGGTTTTGCAACCATCCGGCGCAATTGGCGCACGGGCGATGTGGTGGATCTGGATCTGCCGATGCGGCTGCGGATGGAGGCTTTAGACGCGGCGCATCCCGAGACGGTGGCGGTGATGTATGGGCCGCGGGTCTTGTTCGCGCTGGCGGCAGGCCCCGTGAAAGTAAGCAAGGCGCAGGTGCTGGCGGCTCGCCAGACCGGCGGCGGCGAGTGGACGATGGACACTGCAAAGGGGCCGCTAAGGATGGTGCCGTTTACAGCCGTGGGAGAGAACGCGTATTCGACCTACATCGGGGCGAGCGCGTAAGTGTGAGCAGGGGCGTTGGTGGGGATGTAAAGACTTGTAACGCGTCCGCAATCACCGTTGGCAAGAACCTTGAGCATCGCTAATATGGCAGAAGCTCCGCCTATTGAAGGAGACTTGCCCATGCGACCTTTCCGCGCGCTCATCTCGTTTGTTGCGTTCATGATTTTTACCACTTCGCCTTTTCTCCAGGCCCAAAGCACTACGCCTTCAACTCGGGCTATTCGTGCTGTGCTGGACAAGCAGGTGGTCGACTGGAACCGTGGAGATCTGGATTCCTTCGCGACTGGCTACAAGAACTCGCCTGACATTCTCTTTATGGGCTCCACAATCTCACGAGGCTACGCGCAGATGCTGGACAAGTATCGTAAGGGCTACTCGACAAAGGAAAAGATGGGCACCCTCAGCTTTACCGGCCTTGAGGTGCAACCACTCGACGAACGCTTCGCTACCGTGACGGGAAACTTTCATCTGGAGCGCACGCCAGTCGGAGGGGGCAACGCGGACGGGTACTTTCTGCTGGTCTTTGAGAAGACGCCAGCCGGATGGAAGATCATTCGCGACGATTCGACTGTCCAGCCGAAGAAAGCTGCTCAATAGGTTACCGGACATGAAGCTTTGTGCAGTCGATGAACATCAGACAAGCACAAGGAGTCTTCATGGAATATCGTCAGCTTGGTAAATCGGGATTGAAGGTGCCGGAGCTCTGCTTTGGCGCGGGGACGTTTGGTACATCGGGTGAGTTCTTTCAGGCGTGGGGTAACACGTCGGACGATCAAGCCACACGCATCATCGACATCTGCATGGACGCGGGGCTGAACTTCTTCGACACCGCCGACATCTACTCCGACGGCGGCAGCGAGACCGCGCTGGGCAATGCGATTGCACATCACAAGCGCGAGGATGTGCTGCTCTCGACCAAGGCTACCTTCCGCTTTGGCAAGGGGCCGAACGATGTCGGATCGAGCCGCTACCACCTGCTTCAGTCGCTCGAGCGAAGTTTGCAACGGCTGGGCACGGACTACGTCGACGTGTACCACATGCACGGATTCGATGCGACAACGCCGGTGGAAGAGACGTTGAACACGCTCGACAAGATGGTACGCGAGGGTAAGGTGCGGTACATCGCCTGCTCGAATTTTTCGGGCTGGCATCTGATGAAGTCGCTGAGCGTGAGCGAGCGCTATGGATGGGCGAAGTATGTTGGACAGCAGGTGTACTACTCGCTGGTGGGCCGCGACTACGAGTGGGATTTGATGCCCCTCGCGGCCGACCAGGGCGTGGGAGCGCTGATATGGTCGCCGCTAGGCTGGGGAAGGCTGACGGGAAAGATCCGGCGCGAAACGGGGATCCCGAAGGACAGTCGACTGAACAGCAAAGTCGTGGCGAACTCAGGACCCCAGGTGTCCGAGGAGCATCTGTACAAGGTCGTCGATGCAATCGATGAGATTGCCAGGGAGACGGGCAAGACGGTTCCGCAGATTGCGCTGAACTGGCTGCTGCGCCGGCCTACCGTTTCGACGCTGATTGTCGGTGCACGAAACGAAGAGCAGCTCAAGGCAAACCTGGGAGCGGTGGGCTGGAAGCTGACCCCGGAGCAGGTGGCGAAACTGGACGCGGCGAGCGAGGTTCCGCTTAGCTATCCCTACTGGCACCAGCGGCAGTTTGAGGAGCGAAATCCCAAGCCGGTGTAGGCTTCAAGGGAACAATTTCCGGCTAGTAATTGGCGTGGTCAGGATTCTGGCCGCGCCCCCTTACCCGTTTCGCATGTACCCTGCGAGGCCGTACGGAGCCGCTACTGCGGAAATTTATAACCGCGGTTTGCGTCATAAGAGAACTTCATAAGACCATCGCGATAGTCGATGCCGATCGTCATCTGCGCCAGGGCAGTAAAGCCAATGAAGCCCGAGACCTCCATATTTAAGTTCTTGCTTATCGACGGAGTCGCAAACGCGACAACATCCTGAACCTTCTGGGAGATATTCGCGAACTGGAAGGTGATGTTGTCCGCGGTGTAGACGGTGTCAACGTTTCCGCTGATTCCCCGAATCTTTATTCTGTCGTCAGCGTGGACCTTGGTGACCTCGCGCGCGACCTCCGGAGAGATGGAGGTCGCGAATGCTCCAGTATCGAGAATGAACATCTTCTGCTCGGTTTTGTTGAGCGAAGCGGGGATCAGCAGGTTGTGCCCGATGCGATAGACGTGCGTCCAGTCCTTCATCTCAGGCGCGATGTAGCGATCGCGCGGACCGCGAAGGACGGGACTCACTACGGAGGGTTGTGCCTCGGCGGTATCGGCGGGCGGGTCCACATCACTGGCGCTGCTCGTAGTTTCGAGCGTGGGCTTGAGCGGCGCTACATCGCCCGGTCGTGGTGGCAATGGCGCGAGCAGCAGTTTGCGCATCGGGTAATCCAGCGTAATCAGGAAGCGCGAAAAGACGTCCATGCCGATCAAGCCATCACTATCGACGACGTTGCGTTTATCGATGACGGCAACCTCGCAGTCGCGGAACTCGAGCGAGCCAATCCTAATGTCGTCGGCAAAGGCGGTGTAACCAGCCTTGCGGCCCTCGCTCCCGATACCGCCTATATCCATGCGGCTGAACTGCTTCAGGCCCGCGTGCTCGGCGACGGAACGGCTAACGACCAGACCGCTTGCTCCGGTATCGATCTGCAGTCGGGCATTGTGATCGTTGAACTTCACGTCCAGGCCAAAGGTGCGGATGTGGTCCCCATCTTGCATCATGGCGGCGAAAGGAACCGTGGCCGTCTCGGTATCGGAGACCAGCCGGCAGGATTTGCGGGGTTGGATCTCCTGCTGCTTCAGGAAGTCGAGATAGAAGTGCAGGCCTCTCATCGTCTCAGGATCGTCACCGCTTCTTGTGGAGAGATAGGCCTCCAATTCAGCAATACGTTCTTTCACCGGGAGGGTTTCCAGCCAGCGGCGGCGAATCAGCGGATCGTAGGGGTTCAGCGAATGGGCAACCCCCACTTCCTTTGCGGCGGAGGCGTAATACGAATTGAGCCGCAGGAGCTGGGCACGCAGAAGTCGCAGTTGCGGATAACAGGGATCGAGCTTCATCGCAGCGTCGGCCGAGACTCCTGCAAGCCAGGGTGTTCCTTCGCGATACTGTACTTCGCCGAGCGCTGTAAGCAGAATCGCAGATTTCGGATTCTGTGAGAGGGCTTTCTGGACGAAGTCGTCTGCCTCTTTTACCTTTTGCTGCCTGAGCAATACCTGCGCCAGGCTCATGGTCAGAGCAGGGTCGTTCGGCTCCTGCTGAAGCTGGGCCTGATAGAGGGTTGCGGCGCGGTCATAGTCGCTATGCAGGAAGGCCGCGTCAGCGTCAGTGGGTGCGTGGGCTGCTACGACTGCGCACGAAACCGCCCAGGCCGAACTGCCGCCGATGCAGCCTGCGAGTAAGAACGCGAACGTTAGGCATCGACGCAGGGAATTAGGGAAAAGAGTAAGCGTCAACGTCGAGGTCTCCGGGAGCTGCGTCTGAACACGCAGCCAGCATATCGCTGATCGGCACGATAGAAAAGTGGCGTTTCGACCGCAGCCCCGGGCTCTCTTCAAACTACGCACACGTTACTGTGGTGGTTTGGCTGCGCGCTCCTTATCCGAAGCAGCTGCCTTCGGCTTCCAGAACGGATCGGCTTTGATCCACTCCTCGCTCGGATAGCTCATCTTCGGGTTGAAGACGAACAGGTTGGTCTGGACCGACTCGACGCAGGCCGCTTCCAACTCTCCCAGCTTTTTCCTGTCGCTCTCGCTCATGCTGCTCATGAACTGCTTGTCGTCGCCCATGCTAGCGTCAACTTCGGCCAGAGACCTCATCGGGTTGAAGACAAGAAAGACCCCCCCGTTATTCGCACCGTACATGCTTTCAAAGGTGGCCCAGTGCGCATGGGGCACGGACTTTTCAAAGCCGCTGGTATACATCTTCACCAGAGCATCCCACTCGTGCTGATGCCCCGGACGAACGGTGAAGACCGAGATCTCAAAGTAGCGCATATTCCTGACACTGACCGAATCCGGGCGCAGGCTGAGATCCGGACGATAGACGTAGGCGGCCGAGTCATACGAGCTGAGCAGCTCGCCATCCGCGATACTGGCACGATCCAGCCCCGCGGATAGGGTCGCGTTTTTCGCCGTGTCCAGGTTGTCCTTCTCCCATGCTTCGAAGGACGGGTAGCCGACAAAGAAAAGCTCTCGCGATGGGCCGGAGAGCGAATCCGCGGCGAAGTAGTGGGTGGGCCATTTGGCCGCAGTCATCGCGCGAATAAATGCGCTCTCCGATTTTTCGTGCAGACTGCCGGTTTTACCCGGTTTGACGAATTCGCGCTGAATGACAAGGACTTTAGGCGGAGCCATGATCTCGTCTGCCGCCTCCTGCGCAGACGCGATGCATGAACCGAGGAAGAGAAGACACAATGCTGTAGAGAGCCCGGCTACTTTTTTCATTTTTAGCCTCCTTGGCTAAGAACGTAGAGTCAGAGAGAGAGATTGCGGCGGACAATAATCGAGCACGCCGGATAGCGCTGGGAGAATGGGGACCGATATCAAGGGGCGGGGGCCGGGGAATCGCTGGGCAGGGGGCGTCGAGCTGACTGTGTTCGACGCTGCAACTCTTTGATTCGATAACGAAAAGAGCTTGCGCTTAGCGACGGCGAATGTCAACGGAAAGATTTGATAGACAGCGCACGAGGGGTGAGGCCGCAGGTGCCCGAAGTGTTAGTGGCCCGCAGAGGGGTCGACGTGCTTCGGAGGTCGGGGGATGAAGAACACTAGTGGCAGCATGCAGCCGCAGAAGACCGCAAGGTACTGAATGATGTCGAGATAGCCCAGCATCGCGGCCTGCCGGTGGAGCTGGTTGTAGACGTAAGCCTGTGCGGTGTGAGAGCCCACCCCGGTCATAGGATTGCCGCCGCTGTGCCCGCCGAACATGCCCTTCAGCTTCGCTATTCGATCGACGAAGGCGGCGTTGCCGGTCGTGAGATTGCGGACCATGTTGGTCTCGTGCGCGGCGGTGCGCCGGGTCAGCATCGTGGCCAGAAACGCCGTTCCGCAGGAGCCGCCGATGTTGCGTGCAAGGTTCGTCAGGCCCGAGACGTCGTTATTCTCGGATTGCTTCACGCCAATGTACGAGATGGTGTTGATCGGGATAAACAGGAACGCGAGCCCCGAGGCCTGGAAGCAGCGCACGAAGACCAGGTAGTTATAACTGACGCCGAGATTGAGGGTATGCATCTCCATCAGTGCAGAGGTCAGCAGGAAGAAGCCAAAAGCGATGAGCTTGCGGGGGTCGACGCGCCCGACCAGAAAACCGACGATGGGCATCATGCACATCATCATCAGCCCGGCGGGGGAGAGCACCAGTCCGGCCAGTTCGGCGGTATAGCCAAGCAGAGTCTGGACGAACTGCGGAATCAGGACGGTCGTCCCGTAAAGGGCAAAGCCAAGCACGAACATCAGGCCGAAGCTGATCGCGAAGTTGCGGCGTTTAAACAGCGTAAGGTTGAGGATCGGACGGTGGCCGACGCGAAGCTGCCTCAACTCCCACCAGATCATGAGTATGAAGGCGACGACGCAGGTGACCGTGAAGAAGGTGATCAGGTGCGAGGAGAACCAGTCGTCCTCCTGGCCCTTATCCAGAATGAATTCAAGTGAGCCGAAGGTTAGGGCCAGCAGACCGAAGCCCAGGAAGTCGAGCTTGATGCCGCCTTTCTGGGATTCCTTGACCTGTTTCTCGACCCATGGTGGATCTTCGACGATGCGCGAGGTGAGAAAGAGAGAGATAAGGCAGATAGGGACATTGAGGAAAAAAATCCAGCGCCAATCAAAACGGTCGGTGATGTAGCCGCCCAGGGTGGGTCCAATCGCAGGCGCGCAGACGACGGCGAGGCCGTACATGGCGAAGGCCTGGCCGCGTTTTGCGGGGGAAAACGTGTCGGCGAGGATGGCCTGCTCGGAGGGCGCGAGGCCGCCGCCGCCAATCCCTTGAAGGATGCGGCAGAAGACCAGAATCGGCAGCGTGGGGGCGAAGCCGCACAGCGCGGAGCTGATGCCGAAGAGCGCGACGCAGATCATGTAGAACTTCTTGCGCCCGATGAACGTCGTCATGTAGGCGCCGGCCGGCAGGATGATCGCGTTCGCGACAAGGTACGCCGTGAGCACCCAGGTGGCCTCGTCCTGCGTAGCGCCAAGGCCGCCGGCAATGTGCGGAAGCGCGACGTTCGCAATGGAGGAGTCGAGCACCTCCATGAACGTGGCCAGCGTCACCGTCATGGCGACGATCCACGGGTTGATGCGTGGACGCCAGGGGCGTTCAACGGTGGACTCCGGGCTGTGTGCGCCAGCGGGTTCGATTGCGGTAGTTGCCATGCGTCTTGATTCGATTGTAGCGACGTCGGAGGGGATTCAGAGACTTTACCCTCAATCGCGTCTGCACTCGGCGGTTTTACGGCGAAGACCGCATGGTGGAGCATCGACAGCGGAAATTTAAGTTGAATTCGAGGTACGCTAGCTTCAATGCTTAACGATGCTCTTCGCAATGGGCGACTCAGTCTTCTCCTTCTCTTCACGTCTGCTGCGGTATTGCTTCCCGCACAGACATCGCAGCCAGCCGCCGCGCCGTCAACGCCGCCGAAGGTCGTCGAGCCCACCCCGGGCGATATTCTGCGTGGCTCTTACGGGCCATATCGAGCCAATAACGACCTGCTCTTCTATCACCTCGATCTGCGCGTCGATCCCGACAAGAAGTTCATCCGCGGCACGAACACAATCCGCTTCAAAATGCTCCAGGACGGCACGCGAATCCAGCTTGAGCTCTATCCCACGATGCAGATCGACGGGATTGCGATGGGTAAGACGACGCTGAAGTATGAGCGCGACGGGGTCACCTTCTTCGTGGACTTTCCCAAGACGCTGCACGCTGGCCACACCTATTCGATCGACGTCCACTACTCAGGAAGCCCGGTGGAGACGGGACGTTTCGGCTGTTTCACCTTTAAGAAAGACACGGCGGGCCATCCCTGGATCAACACTGCGTGCGAGGAGACTGGCGCGAGCGTATGGTGGCCAAATAAAGACCAGTGGCGCGACGAGCCTCAACAAGGCATGAAGATCAGCGTCGCGGTGCCGAACAGCCTGATGGATGTCTCCAACGGAAAATTCGCGGGCAAGAAAGACCTGCGCGACGGCTACACGCGCTGGAACTGGAGGGTGCATTACCCCATCAACAACTACGATGTCGCACTGAACATCGGCAACTACGTCCACTTCGGCGACAAGTTTCGCGGTCTGCCGCTCGACTACTACGTGCTGCCCGAGGACCTGGCGAAGGCGAAGGTGCAATTCGCGCAGGTACCCGGCATGATGAAGGCCTACTACCACTACCTCGGCGAGTATCCCTTCAAAAAGGACGGCTACAAACTCATCGAAGTTCCCTACGCCGGCATGGAGCACCAGAGCGCTGTGGCCTATGGCAACCACTTCAAGAACGGTTATCTCGACCGCGACTGGACCGGCGTCGGCATCAGCACGCGCTTCGATTTCATCATCATCCACGAGAGCGGCCACGAGTGGTTCGGCAACAGCATCACCGCTGCCGACAAGTCCGACATGTGGATCCACGAAGGCTGGACGACCTATCTCGAAAGCCTCTACGTCGAATACAACTGGGGCCACGACGACGCCTTGAAGTACATCAACGGGCTAAAGAAAAAAGTAAAAAACGATCGGCCGATCATCCCGCAGCGCGGCGTCAATGCCGAGCCCCCGCAGGACCAATACTTCAAGGGCGCTCTCTTCATCAACACGCTTCGCAGCATTGTGAACGACGATGCACGCTGGTGGGCGCTGGTCCACGATTTCTATCAGCACTTCAAATATCAGAACATCATGACCGAAGATGTAGAGCAGTACTTCAACCAGCAGACCGGGATGGACCTCACGCCGATCTTCGATCAGTATCTCCGCCACACGGCGATCCCTACGCTGGAGCTGAAGTTCGACGATGCTGCGGGCACGGTCTCGTACCGTTGGCAGGCCGATGAAAAAGCGTTCGCCATGCCCGTGCGAGTAGGCTTGAAGGAGCACTGGGAGACGATCCACCCCACCACCGAGTGGCAGACAATGAAAACTCCGTTGACCAGAGACCAGTTCGCCGTCGCGACCGATCTTTACTACATCAACGTCAGCAGGCTGTAGCGCGCTTGCTTAACAATGGAAGAGAGCAGTGCTAGACTTCAAGTTTTCCGCTAAAGGCGAGCTATTCGCGGCGATCGGACGTAGTGGAAAGAGAGATGTAGATGCATCCAGATCTTGAGAAATTGATCGTGTTGCAGGCCCATGATGTCGAAGCCAAACGGCTGCGCGACGAGATAGTTGCGCTTCCGAAGCAGGTGGCCACGCTAGAGACTAAAGCCAAGGCGACGCAAGGACAGCGCGCCGTCATCGTCGATTTGATTGCGAAGGAAGAGGCGCTGCGGCGGCGGCAGGAGTCCGACGTCAGGGACCAGCAGGTGAAGATCGGCCGCCTTCGCAAGAACATGGACCTCGCCACGACGACCGTCCAGGTCACCGCGTTCGAGCACGAGATCGCATTCGCCCAGGCCGAGGTAAGCCGGCTGGAGGACGCCGAGATCGAAAGCATGGAGCGCAGTGAAGGCTTCGAAGCCCAGAGGTTGCTGGCCAACGAAGCGGTGGCGGAGGCAAATGCCACGCTCGAGCGCGAGCAGGCGCGGGCAGCGGAGACGATCGCGCAGGACAAGGCGTTGCTGGCGGCGGTCGAAGAGAAGCGAAAAGCGGAGCGCGCGGAGATTGACGAGAACGCGCTGTCAAACTACGACCGCATTTCGAAGGCGAAGGGAACGGCGGTGGCTGAGGCGCTCAATCAGAAGTGCATGGCCTGCCAGATGATGGTGCGGCCGCAGCGCTGGAACGACCTCCGCGACCGCAGCAACGATGAAACCATGATGACCTGCGAGAGCTGTGGACGCCTGCTGTATTACGATCCCGCGCGAGATGCTCCGCAGCGCAAAACGGTCCCCGTGGAGAGCATCGCGGCGTCGATCATCCGATCGCTTTAGTGCGGGGCAAGTAGTCTGGGACAAGCGTGAAAAGAATTTGTGTAGACATGGATGAGGTGATGGCGGATGCGCTCGGCGAACATCTGCTGCGCTACAACCGCCACTATGGCGAGCAGATCACAACCGCCGACCTCGAAGGCAAGTGGCTGTGGGAGATCGTCTCGACCGACCGGCATGATGTGCTCGATGCGTACATGCGCTCCGACGATTTTTTCGAAGCCATGGCAGTGATGCCAGAATCGCAGCGCGTGATGCGCAGCCTGCAGCGGAACTACGAAGTATTCATCGCCACGGCGGCGATGGAGGTACCCACCTCGTTTCAGCAGAAGTATCGCTGGCTCGCCAGGCACTTCCCATTCATCCCGGCATCCCACATTGTCTATTGCGGAGACAAGTCGATTCTGCGCGCAGACTATCTGATCGACGACAATCCCCGCCAACTGCGGCGTTTTGCCGGCGAAGGAATCCTGTACAGCTCACCCCACAACGCCGGGGTCAAGGGATACAAACGTGTCAACGACTGGCTCGAAGTGGAAGACCTGTTCCTGGGGTGAAGGCCCGACTTCAGGCGTACAGGCTTGATTCAAACTGCTGTAGCGCGCCATCGGACCACGCGTGGGTCGCCTTGCGCCAGGTGTCGCCCTGCTCTGCGACGAAGTTGGGGAAGTCCATGCGGCAGTACCCCAGGCGAGCCTGAAAGTCGAAGAGCGCCTGTGCCGTGCCGTCGAGGTAGAGGACAGCCTGCAGACCATCGCGCGACCACTCGACCGAGGCGATGCGCTGTGGCTCGGGGCGTTGGTTCTCTGCGTCACTCTTCGCAAGTGCGGCGACGTTGTAGATGAGCATTGCGTCGAGAATGCTGTGTTCGTGCTTCTCCTGCGAGCGGTCGCAGGCGTAAAAATATCCCGCGACGCCTTCGTCCTCGAAGACCACGGTCCACGGAACGGTAGGCGAGTTGCAAGAAAGAAAGGCGCGGCCCGGCGTGAAAGAAAGCGACTCCATATCTCTCACGATACACTCGAAGACGTGACTATTGGCGGCAACACGCGGTGCAGGTTTTCGTGATGATAAGAGGCCAGGTTGCGGACGGCGCCGAATCCCGGATAAGTGTCAATGATACGCAAAGGCCGGCAAGTTCCGCAATAAATCTTCCCCGCATCAAGATCGGCCGGCCGCAGCGACTGGCTGCGTTCCTGCTGTTGTTTTTCCTGGCGCAGTGTCTCTGGGTGGTCAACCACCAGCAGCTCTCCCAGCAGGACTACCGCTACGCCCAGTGCGGCCGCCAGATGTGGGAGCGACCCTCCCCGCTAGCCGGATACTTCACCACCTGCGGCAATCTGAACGGCGACGGCACCTTCGCCTACCGGGTCGCCGGGCTTCCCCTCACCATGCAACGTCTCGTCCTGCTGGGCACGGACAAGCTGCGCAAGCCGGAGAACCGTCTCTACACCGAGGGCACTCTCAATGGCTCGACGTGGGAGGCGCGGCATCAGCTATTCAGCGTCAAATACCTTCTGCACCTGCCGTTCGTCTTCTTTGCCATCTGGCTCGGCGGCGGGTTGTGGTGGGTCTCGCGCAGGCTGTTCGGGAATGAAGGCGCGTTCTTTGCCCTGGGGCTCTACTGCTGTTGCCCGGAGGTGGTGAGTTCCGCGGTAACGCCGAACAACGACGTCCTCGCGATGTGGGGGCTCTACGGTCTGGTGTATGCGGCGAGGGGCGTAGCTCACGCCATGCAGGGGCCGCGCCGCAAGTGGAGCCCGCGCATCGCCCTCCTGACCGAGGCCCAGGGCCTGACGCCCGAGTCGAATCTCTCGGCTACATCTCGTATGTCGATTTCTGCGT